>Ga0307442_1000437_pt1 | contig 20164 bp, 18 predicted proteins | sample SalMarWE160430MG_FD_202143 | JGI IMG/M metagenome (GOLD analysis project Ga0307442, IMG submission 202143) | Salt marsh sediment microbial communities from the Plum Island Ecosystem LTER, Massachusetts, United States - WE1604-30 | ecosystem: Environmental > Aquatic > Marine > Intertidal zone >...
ATCCAGTCAAGATCCGGCAAGGGTCCGCCTTCCGCCACCACAGCCTCACTCTTGGAACGGGTCTACGGTGATGCGCTGGCCAAGCAGGAAAGCGTCGGCCACATGGACCATGGGCGACAAATCCATCTCGATCGAACGCGAACGAACAAGCGCCGCCATGTTGGCATAGAGACGCGGATATTCGCCCAGAAGCGGATTCCCTTTTTTGCCGGCCTCGGCCTGCGCCGCGCCATCGATGGAGAGCTTCGCGCCGCCTTCGGAGAGAACCAGGCTGCCGCCGTCCGTCTCGATCGCGATCGTCCAGATCTGCTCGCCCTCCTGCCGGAAATCGAACTCGGCCCGCAGCTCTGCTTCATCGGGATGGAAGAATTCCAGATCGGCGGCAATCGGGGTCTCGCAGTTCTCCGGAAAGTTGAGCACCGCCCTGGTCAGATGAATCGGCGAAGGAAGGATTTTTGTCACGATCGAAAGCGCGTTGATCCCAGGGTCGAAAACGCCCAAGCCGCCCGGCTCCCAGATCCATGCCTGACCGGGATGCCAGCGGCGCACGTCTTCCTTCCAGGTGATGTTCAGGCTGCGCAACCGTTTGCCCACGAGCCAGGCCTTCGCCGCATCCACCTGCGCCGCTTCCCGCGAATGCCAGGTCGCATAGATCGAGACACCGGCGGCGCGCGCTTGCGCCTCCAGCGCCTGGCACTCGGCAAGCGTGGCGCCGGGCGGCTTTTCCAGCATGACATGGCGGCTTGCGCGCAAGGCAGCGGACGCATAGGCGAAACGCGGCACCGGCGGCAGGCAAAGCGAGACGCATTCGATATCCGGGCGCGCGGCAAGCAAGGCATCGATATCCTGAAAATTTTCCACGCCATCGACGGTCTCGCTCCGGGAGACCGCCGCGGCCAGCTCCCAATCCGCCGACGCGTTGATCGCGGGAATATGCTGATCCCGGGCGATCTTGCCGATGCCCACCAGTGCGATCTTCATGGCCATCAATGAGACTCCTTACCAACCGGCGCGCCGCGGCACCCCTTGAGGAAGTCGAGGTCCGCGCCGGTATCCGCCCCTTCAACATGCTGCTGATGCAGCCAGGCGTAGCCGGAATTGGGCTGATCGGGCGCGGGTTTCCACTGGGCAAGGCGCGCGGCCAGTTCCTCATCGGAAATGTCGAGATGAAGCCTGCGCGCCTCGACATCCAGTTCGATCATGTCGCCGGTCCGCACGATTGCGAGCGGTCCACCCGCGGCGGCCTCCGGCGAGACGTGCAGGATCACGGTTCCATAGGCGGTGCCGGACATGCGCGCGTCGGAAATCCGCACCATGTCGGTCACGCCATTTTTCAGCACCTTGGGCGGCAGCCCCATATTGCCGACCTCCGCCATGCCCGGATATCCCTTCGGACCGCAGGTCTTGAGAACCATGACGCAAGTCTCATCGATATCGAAGGCGTCATCATCGATCTTCGCCTTGTAGTCGTCAATGTCCTCGAAAACGACAGCGCGGCCGCGATGCTTCATCAGGTGCTCGGACGCCGCCGACGGCTTGATGACCGCGCCTTTCGGCGCAAGGTTGCCTTTCAGGACCGCGATTCCCCCCTGGCGGGTCAGCGCCTTCGCCACGGGCAGGATGACCTTTTCATTACGATTGACGACGTCCCTGACTTCCTCCCAAAGCGATTTGCCCGAAACCGTCAGCGCATCCTTGTGCAGCAGCCCCGCCTCGCCGAGGCGTTTGAGGACAACCGGCAGTCCGCCCGCATAGAAGAATTCCTCCATCAGATATTCGCCCGACGGCATAAGATTGACGATCGTCGCCACATCGCGGCCGCAACGGTCCCAGTCATCGAGGGTCAGCTCGACGCCGACACGCCCGGCAACGGCCAGCAGGTGAACCACCGCATTGGTGGAGCCGCCGATGGCACCGTTGGCGCGGATCGCATTTTCGAACGCCTGCCGGGTCATGATGTCGGAGGGTTTCAGGTCATCCTTGACCATCTGCACGATGCGCCGGCCGGACAGTTGCGCCATGACGCGGCGGCGGCTGTCGACGGCGGGGATAGCGGCATTGCCGGAAAGTGCCATGCCGAGCGCCTCGGCCATGGAGGCCATGGTCGAAGCCGTGCCCATCGTGTTGCACGAGCCGGCGGAGCGCGACATGGAGGCTTCTGCTTCGAGGAAATCCTCCGCAGTCATCTCGCCTGCCTTTACCGCCTCGGAGAACTTCCACAAATGCGTGCCCGATCCGACCAGTTCGCCCCGGAAGTAGCCGTTGAGCATCGGTCCGCCGGTGACGACAATGGACGGCAAGTCGGTGGAGGCGGCGCCCATCAACAGGCTGGGCGTGGTCTTGTCGCAACCGACCAGCAGCACGCAACCGTCTATCGGCTGACCGCGGATCGCCTCCTCAACCGCCATCGAGGCCAGATTACGGAACATCATCGCGGTCGGGCGGAAGGAGCTTTCGCTGGTCGAGAAAACGGGCACTTCCACCGGAAAGCCTCCGGCTTCATAAATGCCGTGCTTCACCCGCTCGGCCAGGATGTCGAGATGCGCGTTACAGGGCGTCAGTTCCGACCAGGTATTCAGAATGCCGATGACCGGGCGGCCGTCGAACAGGTCATGCGGGAAGCCCTGGTTCTTCATCCATCCGCGATGGTAGATCTGATCGCGGCCGGCTCCGCCGAACCATTCCTGGGAGCGCAGTTTGCGGGGCCATTTGGCGGGCTTGAAATTCATCGAACGACCTCTTTTCTGTCCGCCGCCGAAGCGTGCGGCGGCGTATGCTCACGCCTGCTCTTGCTTGTTATAGACGTCGAACACCACCGCTGCGAGCAGAACCAGGCCCTTGATGACCTGCTGGTAGTCGATGCCGATGCCCATGATCGACATGCCGTTGTTCATCACACCCATGATGAAGGCGCCGACCACCGCCCCTACGATCTTGCCGACGCCGCCCGACATGGACGCACCGCCAATGAAGACGGCGGCGATCACGTCAAGCTCGACCGCAAAGCCTGCCTTGGGAGTGGCGGTGTTCAGGCGCGCCGCGAAGATCAGCCCCGCCAGCCCCGCCAGAAGCCCCATATTGACGAAGGCGAGGAAGGTCAGCCGCTCGGTCTTGATGCCGGAGAGCTTGGCCGCCTTCTCATTGCCGCCGAGCGCGTAGATGCGCCGGCCAAGCGTCGTGTTCTCGGTGATGAAGGCGTAGATGATGGTGAGAACGACCATCGAAATCAAAACGTTCGGCAGGCCGCGGAATGTCGACAGTTTGTAGGCGACGAAAAGAAGCGCGCCGGCGATGATCGCATTGCGCGCCACGAAGAAGGAAAACGGTTCGTCCTCGATTCCATGCCGGCGGTTGTGCGCGCGCATGGAGCCCCATCCAGATGATCAGCGCCACGGCGATCAGTCCGGCCGCGATCGCGACACCGTTCGGCCGGCCGATGCCGAAGAAATCCGGGATGAACCCGGTCGAAATCACCTGAAAGTCTCTTGGGAATGGCCCAACGGATTGACCTTCCAACAGCCAGAGCGACAGGCCCCGAAACACGAGCATTCCCGCCAGCGTAACGATAAGGGACGGAATCTTCCAATAGGCTACCCAATAGCCTTGCGCCGCGCCGATGACGATGCCCATGAGCAGACGAGCCGCGATCGCCAGCAGAATCGGCCGCTCCCACTGCACGATCATCACCGCCGCCAATGCGCCGATGAAGCCCATGACCGAGCCGACCGACAGGTCGATATTGCCGGAGACGATGACGATGAGCATCCCCAGCGCCATGATGATGATGTAGCTGTTTTGCAGAAACAGGTTGGTGATGTTGATGGGCCTGAGCAGCGTTCCATCCGTCACGATCTGGAAGAACACCAGGATCGCGATCAGCGCGAACAGCAGCCCGTATTCGCGCAGGTGCCTTGCAAGATAGGACCCGATCCCGTTCTTTTCCATTTGCCGGACGACGCCGGTCTCCACCCGCTCCATCTGCCGTTACTCCCCGATCATTCCGTCACGATGAGCGACATGATGCGCTCCTGGCTCGCTTCCCCGGCGCTGAGTTCGCCGACCAGCTCGCCCTCGTTCATGACGTAGATACGATCACACATGCCGATCATTTCCGGCATCTCGGAGGAGATCATCACGACCCCTTTGCCCTGCGCCGACAGCTCGTTGATGATTGTATAGATTTCGAATTTCGCCCCGACATCGATGCCGCGCGCCGGCTCGTCGAGGATCAGCACGTCCGGGTCGGTGAACAGCCATTTGGAAAGCACGACCTTCTGCTGGTTGCCGCCGGAGAGATTGACCACCCTTTGAAACACTGACGGCGTGCGGATATTCATCGCCGTGCGGTATTTCTCGGCGACGTGCGTCTCTTTGTTTTCGTTGATGACGCCCCGGCTCGAAACGGCGGGCAAATTGGCCAGCGTGATATTGCGCTGGATCGTTTCGTCCAGAACGAGGCCGAGCGATTTGCGGTCCTCGGTCACATAGGCCAGCCCCGCCTTGATCGCGCGGTCGACGCTGGAGACATCCGCCGGCCGCCCCTTGATGAGCACTTCGCCGGAGATGTTGTGTCCGTAGCTTTGACCGAAAATGCTCATGGCGAGCTCGGTGCGGCCCGCCCCCATCAGGCCCGATATGCCGACGACCTCTCCGGCGCGAACGGTGAAATTGCCGTTGCGAATGACCTGACGCTCGGCATGCTCGGGATGCCAGACATTCCAGTTCTTGACCTCCATCAGCACTTCGCCCGCGCGGCGCTCCCGCTGAGGATAGCGATGCGCCATGTCACGGCCCACCATGTCGCGCACGATGCGGTCCTCGGTGATTTCCTCCGTTTTGGCGTCCAGGGTCGAGATCGTCATGCCGTCGCGGAGGACTGTGACCCGGTCGGCGATCTTACGGACCTCATTGAGCTTGTGACTGATGATGATCGAGGTCACCCCTTGCGCCTTCAGCTCCAGCAGGAGATCGAGGAGCGCCTGGCTGTCGCTCTCGGACAGCGCCGCGGTCGGCTCATCCAGAATGAGCAGACGAACATCCTTCGACAGCGCCTTGGCGATCTCCACAAGCTGCTGCTTGCCCACGCCGAGGCCGTCGATCAGCGTGGTGGGCGCTTCCGACAGGCCGACCTTCTTCAGCAGCCCCTCGGTACGCCGGAAGGTCTCGCGCCAGTTGATCACGCCGCCATTGGCGCGTTCGTTGCCGAGAAAGAGATTTTCCGCGATCGAGAGGAGCGGGACGAGCGCGAGCTCCTGATGAATGATGATGATGCCGACGGCTTCGCTGTCGCTGATGCCCCAGAAATTCATCACCTTGCCGTCGTAATGAATCTCCCCATCATAGCTGCCGGCCGGATAGACGCCGGAGAGCACCTTCATCAGAGTTGACTTTCCGGCGCCATTCTCCCCTACCAGAGCGTGGATCTCGCCGTCCTCCACAGTCAGGTTGACCGTATCGAGCACCTTGACGCCCGGAAAGCTCTTGGTGATCGCGCGCATTTCGAGCAAAGCGGGCATGGCCGTTCCTCGCTCCATGGGTCGCCGTCCAAACGGCCGTCCCCCCGTCGGCGAAGCCAGCATCGGTGCTCACCGCCATTGCTGAGCGCGAGAAGGTCTTGCAGACCGATCGGACATTAATCGCTGGCGCTACCAAGGCGTTCTCCGCGTTTGGCGTCCCATAACAAGCGGAGATGACAAGGGCGTCACAGTTTCATGACGGTCCTGCAACGATACAGCGCTATATAATTGGCGTCGCACTGCGGCTGTTCGCGCCGCGCCGGCCGCGCAATGTCCAATTCGCTCGCGAGTGACGCCGGTTGCGACGTCATAAAAACTTCAAGCCAATTCAATAGAGAAATACCATGCACCGACCAGATCCATCTCGTCCGACGCCGGAGGATGTATCGTGCCGGCAGGCATTGATGCGCATCTGCTCGTACGCGACCGAGGCGGAGCTGGAATCGGCGCTTATCGCCTGTGGCGGCATTCCCGATGTGGAAGACGTGCGCGCTCCAGAACAAGGCCTGATCATGCTGCGCGGCCGAATCGGCGGCGACGGGCGGCCCTTTCAATATCGGCGAGGCGACGGTCACGCGGGCCGTCATCCGCCTGGCGGATGGGCGGATGGGCTATTCCTATCTGCTCGGCTACGGCAGGACGCATCCCTTTGCCGGTGAAATCCGCATGGGAGAAGTCGAGATTTCCTTCGCGCCGGAGGAGCTAGGGTTAGAGGTGCCGCTCGGCGAAGTGACGCTGACCGAATGCGAGATGGTCAATCAGTTCACAGGCTCCGCGGAGGCGCCGCCACAATTCACCTGCGGCGACGGCCTGGTCTTCGGCCATTGCGAGCGCAAGGCAATGTCCATGGCGCTGGTCGATCGCGCATTGCGCGCGCAGGAATTCGGCGAAGAGGTCGTCGCGCCGGCGCGGGATGCCGAATTCGTGCTCTATCATTCCGACAATGTTCAGGCGACGGGGTTTGTCGAGCATCTGAAACTGCCGCATTATGTGGACTTCCAGGCCGAGCTCGCGCTGCTGCGTGCCGAATGGGACGACCGTCGCGCCAAGGCCGAAGGCGACGGCGAGAACGCCTCACCGCAGCGGGAGGCCGCCGTATGACGCAAGCGGTCATTTTCGACATTGGCACCGTGCTGATCGACTGGAATCCGAAGCATCTCTATTCCAAGCTGCTCCCTGACGAGGCCGCAATCGATGCTTTTCTCCGCGAGATCGGCTTCGACGAATGGAACCGCGCGCTCGACGCCGGCGGGCGCTGGGACCCCGCGATCGCCGAGCTCACCGCGCGCTATCCCCACCGCAAGGCGCTCATCGAGGCCGCCCATCTCCGCTGGCACGAAATGCTGCCCGGCGCGATCGACGAAAGCGTGGCGATCCTGGAGCGGCTCTCGGAAAAGGGCGTCCCGCTTTACGCGATCACCAATTACTCGTCGGAGAAATGGGCCGAAACCCGCGCCCGCTTTCCCTTCTTCGGCCATTTCCGCGACATTGTTGTCTCCGGCGACGAGAAGCTTCTGAAACCTGACGCGGCAATCTACCGGCTCTGCCTGGAGCGAAACGCTCTCAAGGCGGAAGACTGCCTCTTCATCGACGACTCGCCGAAGAATGTCGCGGGCGCGGCAGCCGTCGGCATCGAGACGATCCTGTTCGAGACGCCGGAAAAGCTGGCCGAAGACTTAACAGCCAGGGGCTTCCTGCCGTGACCGCCAGCGCGGCTTTTTATAATTTCGTCTATCTCGACGAGCAGACCAAACGCATGATCCGCGACCCGCTTTCACTGAGCGAAGCGGAACGCCGCTTCCTCTTCCGCACCGATCGGGGCTTCCTGCATCAGGAGGCTCGCGAGGGTCTGCGCATGCGCGTTTCGGCGGGCGGCAATGTCGGCGAGCGGTTGCAGATTGCGAAGAACATGGTGACGCGCCCACGCCTCGTTTTCATGGATGAGCCGACCGGCGGGCTGGACGTCTCCGTGCAGGCCCGGTTGCTCGATCTTCTGCGTGGCCTTGTCTCCGACTATGGTCTTGCGGTGATCATCGTGACGCATGATCTCGCCGTTGCGCGGCTGCTCTCTCACCGGATCATGGTGATGCGCCAGGGCCATGCGATCGAGACCGGCCTGACCGATCAAGTGCTCGACAATCCGCAGACCGCCTATTTCCAGCTTCTGGTTTCCTCCGTTCTGCAGGGCTGAGACGTGAGCGGACGCGAACCCGCCATACGGATCAATGACGTCGCGAAGAGCTCCACCATGCATCTGCGCGGTGGTGCGGAGCTTCCCGTCTTGCGCGAGGTCGCGTTCGGGGTCATGCAAAGCGAATGCGTGGCGCTTGGCGGGCCGCCCCGCGCCGGCTCTCCACTCGTAGCGGTCCGCTTATACGCTCGGGCAAGGCCCTGACGATTCCGGGGACCGACCAATGAAGCGCGTCATTGCGCTGTCCGGCATTCACCCTTCCAAGCTGAGACCGGGGAGGGGTTGCCGTTCGAGGATGCCCCTCTCACCTCCACCGGCAAACGTCTCACCGGGAACCGCGAACGGTGGCGCTCGCCCTGCAGCCCAAACGCCCGGGCCGCGCGCTTTGGGCCAGGTTGCGCCGTCCGGCTCAATCGGAAGCGGGCGCCGCCGCCGCGGCCTCCATCGCCTCTTTCAAGACGGTGCGGTCGCCGATGTGGTTGGCGAGAAGCAGGATGAGCCGGGCGTTGATCCGCTCGCTGTCCTCCCTCGTACGCCCCTCATGCAGCGCCAGGAGATCCGCGTAGAAATCGTCGGGCCGGTCGAAATTGGGGTGGGTCTTCAGCGTCGCCATGATGTCCTCACTTCCGCGCCGTCGCTTTGCGCAGGGCGGCGCAGATTTCGGCTTCGTTGAACTCTTCCCAGCGTGCGGCGATATGCTGGTCGGGCCGGATCAGATAGACCGCGCCATCCGCCGAACCGAGATAGCGCTCGCGGAGCGCGCCGCTTGCATCATCCTCCGGCGAAAGCACTAGCTGCTCGATCGCAATGCCGTCCACCTCCAGACCAGCCGGGGCCTGCCGGTCGATCGTCAGAAGCTGAAAGCGGCCGCCGAGCCTGTCGAGCAGCCAGCCATCACCGAGCGGCGCGTCCACCGCCGGAGCCCCGGGCCGGGTGCGCGCCGGAAGACTTCCTGCATCCGGTCCGTTGAGCGGCGACATGTCATGGATACACGGCACCGAAAGACGCCCCGAATTGACCAGCGGACGCGCGAAGGCGCACCGCTCGGCGAGATCCAGAACGGCGTTGCGGAAGGTGCGGCTCGCCTCCGATTTGGGCGTGATGAAATCGGTCGAGCGGGCCGAATTGAGGATATTCTCGTCGGCGGCCTGGATGCGCTCGATATCGTAGCTGTCGAGCAGCCGGTCGGGCGCAAGCCCGTCAAGGACGAGCTTCAGCTTCCAGATCAGATTGTCCGTATCCTGAACGCCGGAATTAGCCCCGCGCGCGCCGAATGGCGAGACCTGGTGCGCCGCATCCCCCGCAAAGATCACGCGGCCATGCCGGAACCTCTCCATGCGGCAGCATTGAAATGAGTAGATCGACACCCATTCGAGCTCGAACCGGACCTCGTCACCCAGCATGGCCTTCAGCCGCAAAATGACGTTTTCCGGCTTGGTTTCCCGCTCCCGGTCGATGTTCCAGCCGAGCTGAAGATCGATGCGCCAGACATTGTCGGGCTGCTTATGCAGGAGCGCCGACTGGCCGCGATTGAAAGGCGGATCGAACCAGAACCAGCGCTCGGTCGGAAAGCCCGCTTCCATCACCACATCGGCAATGAGGAAATTGTCCTCGAAGACGCGGCCGACGAAATCGAGCCCCATCAGGCTGCGGATCGGCGACGCCGCCCCGTCGCAGGCGATCAGCCAGCCGGCTTCCAGCGTATAGGAACCGTCCGGCGTCTCGACATCGAGGCGCACATGATCGGCAAGCGGCTCGACGCCCGCAATGCGGTTCTTGCCGCGGAGAGAGATCGGTCTGCCCTCCGCCTGAAGCGCACGGATGCGCTCGACCAGATAGAGTTCGAGATAATATTGCTGGAGATTGATGAACGCCGGACGTTTATGCCCTTTCTCCGGCAGCAGATCGAATTCGTAAACCTTCCGCCTGTCGAAAAAGACCTTGCCGGTGCTCCAGGTCACGCCCTTCCCGACCATCGGATCGCCGCAACCGAGCCGGTCGGCGATCTCGAGGGAGCGCTTGGAAAAGCAGATGGCGCGCGAGCCGAAGCTGACGCGGTCATTTTCATCGAGCACGACGACAGGCACACCGTGCATGGCAAGATCGATCGCGGCAGCCAGACCGACCGGCCCCGCCCCGACGACAATGACCGGGTGGCGGACGCACGCGGCTGCGTCCTGATCCGTGTGCCGCTCATAAGGGTAAAGCGGCTGGTCGAAAATCCGCGCCATCCTTCCTCCCGGCGCTTTGGTTCTTGTCGTTCGCGTCTTATCAGATGCCCATGAAATGGCGCGTCACCCCTGCAACGCCTCCCACATCTCCTTGTCCCGCGCGGCAGTCCAGATGCGGGGCGTGTCGATGTCCTGCGCTTCGTCATAGGCGCGCGCGACGTTGAACGGCAGGCAGTGCTCGTAAATCGCATAGCTCGCAAATTTCGGGTCGCATTCGGCGCGGCAGGCTTCGAAAGCCTCTTTCAGCGATCCGCCGCGAGCCGCGATCTTCGCCACCGGCCGGTAGGTCGAAGCGATGAAATCCTTGGTGGCGTCGAGCGCATCGTTGACGCGCGCCGCACCGACCAGCGCATCGCCGCGCCCCGGCGAGATAGCGTCCACATTCCAGGCGCGGATCTTCTCCAGCGTCATCGGCCAGTCGTGGAAGTGGCCGTCGCCGCAATAGCAGGCCGAGTGATATTCGACGATATCGCCGGTGAACATGACATTGGCGTCCGGCACATAGGCGACGATGTCGCCAGCCGTATGGGCGCGCCCGAGGAACATCAGATCGATGCGGCGCTTGCCGAGATAGACGGTCATCCGGTCGGTGAAGGTCATGCTCGGCCAGGTGAGGCCAGGGATGCTTTCATGGCCCTGAAACAGGCGCGGGAAACGCTGAAACTCGGAGTCCCAGTCCTCCTTGCCGCGCTCGGCCACCATGGCGCGCGCCTTTTCCGACATGATGATCTCGGAAGCGTCATAGGCCGACGCGCCGAGAACGCGGACGGCATGATAATGGGTGAGCGTCACATATTTGATCGGCTTGTCCGTCACGGAGCGGACCTTCTCGATCACCTTGGCGGCAAGCCGGGGCGTCGCCTGCGCGTCCACGATCATCACCGAGTCGTCACCGATGATCACGCCGGTATTCGGGTCGCCCTCCGCCGTAAACGCCCACAGGTGCCTGCCGATCTCGGTGAAGGAGATCGTCTTTTCCTCCAGGTCGCCTTGCGATGCGAATGCCTTGCTCATGGTCACGCGGCTCCTTCATATTTCGTGACGGTCTGCTCGATGGCGCCGAAGATCGAGCGCCCCGCCCTGTCCTTCATCTCGATGCGCACCGTATCGCCGAAACGCATGAAGGGCGTTGCCGGCTTGCCCTCGTTGATGATCTCGATCATGCGGATTTCGGCGATGCAGGAATAGCCCGCGCCGCCTTCGGCCACCGGCCTGCCCGGACCGCCATCCAGCTTGTTGGACACCGTGCCCGAGCCGATGATCGATCCGGCGCAAAGCGGGCGCGTCTTCGCCGCGTGGGCGATCAGGGTCGGAAAGTCGAAGGTCATATCGATCCCGGCATTGGCCCGGCCGAAAGGCTTGCCGTTGTAATCGACCAGCAGCGGCAGATGCAGCCTGCCGCCGTCCCAGGCCTCGCCAAGCTCGTCGGGCGTTACCGCAACCGGCGAGAATGCGCTGGACGGCTTGCCCTGGAGGAAGCCGAAGCCCTTGCCGAGCTCCGCCGGGATCAGGCCGCGCAGGCTGACATCGTTGACAAGCATGACGAGACGGATGGCGTCGCGCGCCTGCTCCGCGCTCGCCCCCATCGGCACGTCAACGACGATGACGGCGACCTCCCCTTCCATATCGATGCCCCAGTCCTCGTCCGCCAGCCGGATCGGATCGCGCGGCCCCAGGAAGCTGTCCGAGCCGCCCTGATAGATCAGCGGATCGCTCCAGAAGCTTGCGGGCATCTCCGCGCCGCGCGCCTTCCGCACCAGCTCCACGTGATTCACATAGGCCGATCCATCCGCCCACTGATAGGCGCGGGGAAGAGGCGACATCGCGTCATGCTCATGAAAGCGGGCCCAGGGCTGCGCATCGTGCTCCAACCCTTCGGCGACTTCCTCCAGGCGCGGCGCGATATGTTTCCAGTCGTCCAGCGCGGCCTGAAGCGTGCGCGCGACATGGCCGACCTCCGAGCAGCGGGTCAGATCCTTCGAGACGACCACCAGCCTGCCGTCGCGTGTCCTGTCCCTCAGCGTTGCGAGTTTCATCCAATCCAATCTTATTTAAGCGTTTCCCGCGAGAAGGCTCATTTGATGCCGGGCGTGCCGTCGAACTTGCGCTCCAGGCCGTCCCAGCATTCGAGATAATTGTCCTGAAGCGTTTCGAGACCGGCCGCATAGGCCGTGAGCTGCTGGGGAAAGCGCGTTTCGAACATGAACGCCATGGTGTGATCGAGCTTAGCCGGTTTCAGCTCCGCGTTCGATGCCTTCTCGAATCCCATAAAGTCCGGCCCGTGCGGCAGCATCATATTGTGCAGGCTCATGCCGCCGGGCACGAAGCCCTCCTCCTTGGCGTCATACTGCCCATAGATCAGCCCCATGAACTCGCTCATGATGTTGCGATGATACCAGGGCGGACGGAAGGTGTGCTCGGCGACCATCCAGCGCGGCGGGAAGATGACGAAATCGACATTGGCGGTTCCGGCTTCCTCGGTCGGGGCCGTCAGCACGGTGAAGATCGAAGGGTCCGGATGATCGAACAGGATGGCGCCGACCGGCGAAAACGTGCGGAGGTCATATTTGTAAGGCGCGTAATTGCCGTGCCAGGCGACGATGTCGAGCGGTGAGTGGCCGATCTCGGTCACATGGAATTTGCCGCACCATTTGACATGAAGCCGGCAGGGCGTCTCCTTGTCCTCGTACCAGGCGACCGGCGTCTTGAAATCCCGCGGATTGGCGAGGCAGTTCGCGCCGATCGGACCGCGGTCCGGCAGGGTGAACTTCGCGCCGTAATTCTCGCAGATATAGCCGCGCGCGCCGCCTGCGTCGCGATCCATCAGCGCAACCTTGAAGATCATACCGCGCGGGACGACGCAGATCTCGGCGGGCTCGACCTCCATGATCCCCATTTCGGTCATGACGCGAATGCCGCCAAGCTGCGGCACGATCAGCATTTCGGCGTCGGCGTTGAAGACATAGTCGTCCACCATATCGTCATTGAAGACATAGGCGTGCGCCGCCATGCCCGCCTGGGTGTAGACGTCGCCGGCCGTCGTCATCGTCCGGATGCCCTCAAGGAAGCTCGTCCTCTCATTGGGCAGCGGTACCGGGTTCCAACGCAATTGACTGAGCGACAGACCGTGATCGACGATATGCGGCGCGGTCTGCCAATGGGGAAAATCCTCAGCCGTGAAGCGCCTCGTGTGCCGCACGGACGGGCGGATCCGGTAAAGCCAGGACCGCTCATTCGTCCCGCGCGGGGCGGTGAAAGGCGAGCCCGACAATTGCTCGGCGTAAAGGCCGTAATTGCACTTCTGAGGGCTGTTCTGGCCCTGCGGCAAGGCGCCAGGCAGGCTCTCGGTTTCGAAGTCGTTGCCGAAACCGGGCATATATTTCGCCGTCTCCCCTGTTGCGGCTGACGATTGGCGTTCGGTTCCAGTTTTGTCGAGCATGGCAGGCTCCTGATTGGGGGATGACATTCGGTAATTTGTAATCGCTGAAGTTGTAGGGCTCAAAGGCGAATCGTTGCCCATGGCCGGTGCGGCGCAATCTCTATCGTTTGCGCTCCGCCCGCCAGGTTGCGAAATCGGTCTTGGTTTGTTCATCGGTTGCCGGATAAAGCCCAAGGATCGAGCGTCCGTTCAGAACCTGTTCCGCGACGAAATCTTCCAAGGCCGTCATCTCGACGGCCTCTTCGGCGATCTCATCCGCCAGATGCGCCGGGATGACGACCACGCCCTCTCCATCGCCGACAATGACGTCGCCCGGCCACACCGGAGCGTCGCCGCAGCCGATCGGGACATTGATGTCGAGTGCCTGATGCCGGGTGAGGTTGGTCGGAGCGGAGGGGCGATTGTGGTAGGCGGGAATGGAGAGCTGCGCGATATCGGGCGAATCGCGGAAGCCGCCATCGGTCACGATGCCAGCGACGCCGCGAACCATGAGGCGTGAGACAAGAATTCCCCCTGCCGAGGCGGCCCGCGCATCTTTGCGGCTGTCGATCACGAAGACGGCGCCGGGCGGGCATTCCTCGATCGCCTTGCGCTGGGGGTGCTCGTGATCCTGAAACACGCTGATCGGATTGAGGTCTTCGCGTGCCGGGATATAGCGAAGCGTGTAGGCCGGCCCGACCATCACTTCCAAATCCGGGTTGAGCGGCCGGACATCCTGGATGAGCTGATTGCGAAAGCCCCGCTTGTAGAGGGCCGTGCAGATCGTGGCCGTGCTGACCGTCTTGAGCTTGGCGCGCGTGGCCTCGCTGAGTTGAGTCATCCCGATCCTCCCTTTTCAAGACAGCCGGCTCGCCCGGCGGTTGTGCCCCCGTGAAGCGTTCGATCTTACCGGAAATCTCGGGATCGGTCAGCGGCGGCTCGCAGCAAGGGCCTGGTGCAATTTCGGCCTGTCGAAATCGCCAACTTCACGTATCATAAAGCAACCGGCTTGGCGCGCGTCCGGGCCGGCTACGAAGATAATCGAAAGGGAGGAAAGTCACTCATGAAGGGAAGATTGCACGTCTGCGCGTTATTGGGCGGTCTGTTGCTGGCCTTTGGGACCGGCACGGCCGGGGCCGAGGATATCCGGCTGATGACCGGGCCGCAGGGCGGTTCGTGGTATCCGCTCGGGGGCGCGATCAAGAACCTGGTCGAAAAGAATGTGGAGGGGACAAACGTATCGGTTGGCCCGGGCGCCGGCATTGCCAATGTGAAGGCCATCGAAGCGGGAAAGGCCGATATCGCCTTCGCCAATTCGGTGTCGACGGTGGATGCGATCAACGGCAAGCCGCCTTTCGAGAAGCCCTATAAGAACGTCTGCAACCTCGCCACGCTCTATCCGCAATATTTCCAGATCGTTGCCCTTGCCGATACCGGCGCGGAAACGCCCGCCGATCTGAAAGGCAAGGCGCTGACCACGCAGAAGAAGGGCAATACCGGCGAGCAGATCACCGCGCATCTGCTGAAAGCCTATGGCATGAGCTATGACGATCTGTCGAGCGTCAGCCAGGGTTCCTATACGGACAGCGTCAATCTCATGAAGGACGGCAACGCCCAATGGTTCACCTTGGGGACCACGGTGCCCGCCAGCTCGATCATGGACCTCGCCTCAGCGCGCGATATCAAGATCATCGGCGTGCCGGAAGACGGCATGAAGAAGATGCAGGAGATCAATCCGGGCTATAAGCCGATCGTCATCAAGGCCGGAACTTATCCGAAGCAGGACAAGGATGTGACGACCGTCGGCTATGCGACGCACATCATCGCCCGCTGCGATCTTGACGACAAGACCGTCGAGGGCATCCTGAAGTCTATCCTCGGAGGGGTCGACGATCTGGCGGCGATCGCCGGGGCGGTCAAAGGTGTCAACGCCAAGGCGATGGCGCGGGACATCGGCGTCCCGCTGCACAAGGCTGCCGAGGCGTTCTACAAGGAGAAAGGCGCGCTCTGACGCGGCGCTTGCACAGGAGACCGGCGCGGTATCGAACGCCGGTCTCCCTCCATTGGGCGTGATGTTGCGGGACCCGAAATTGTGAGCGTCAAGCGCTGGCCGATTTACGTGATCATGGCCGTCGGTCTGGCCATGTCGCTCTATCACCTTTATACCGCGTTCTTCGGCACGCCGGATGCGCAGCTATTCCGGGCCACGCATATGGCATTCGCCATGACGCTGGCCTTTCTCATCTATCCGCTTACCTCCGGCGGGGAGCACAACCGGCTGGACCCTCTCAGCCTCCTATGCGTCGCCTTGGCGATCGCCTCCTGCGCCTATTTTTTCGTCGAGAAGGACTATATCGACAACCGCATGATCTATGTCGACGACCTGATACCAGGCGACTGGGTCTTCGGCAGTATGATGGTGCTGATGCTTCTCGAGGCGACGCGTCGCGTCATGGGCCTCGTCCTGCCGATTACGGCGCTGCTCTTCATGGGCTATGCGGTCTTCATCCACGGCACCGGCCTCCAGGCGCTGCTGGAACAGATCTATCTGACCACGGATGGCATTCTCGGCATTCCGGTGAGCGTCTCGGCGACCTATGTCGTGCTGTTTATTCTTTTCGGCTCCTTCGTCGAGCGGACCGGCACCGGCAAGCTGTTCATGGATTTCGCCATGGCGCTGACCGGGCATACGACGGGAGGCCCGGCGAAAGTGGCCGTCCTGACCAGCGCGATGTTCGGCACGGTGTCGGGCAGCGCGGTCGCAAATGTCATGACGACAGGGACCTTCTCGATCCCGCTGATGAAGCGGATCGGCTACAGACCGGCGTTCGCCGGCGCTGTGGAGGCCGTCGCCTCGACCGGCGGGCAGATCATGCCGCCGATCATGGGCGCCGCGGCCTTCGTGATGGCCGAGTTCCTTGGCGTTCCCTATATCACCGTCGCCGCTTACGCTCTGCTCCCCGCGGTCCTTTATTTCGTGGCCGTGCTGTCCGCCGTGCATTTCGAAGCCCGCCGGCTCGGGATGCAGGGGCTGCCGCGTTCCGAATTGCCTTCGCTGACGCGCACGCTAAAGGACGACGGGCATCTCTTCCTTCCACTGATCATCATCATCAGCGTGCTGGTCGCCGGCTACAGCGCACCCTTCGCCGCACTCTGCGGGATCGGCTCGGTGTTCCCGACCGCTCTGCTACGCAAATCGAGCCGGCAGCATCTGACGGTCAGGAATGTATTGGAGGCGCTGGTCGACGGCGCACGCAATGCGGTCGGCGTGGCGCTCGCCTGCGGCTGCGCGGGGATCGTCATCGGCGTCATCGCGCTGACCGGGCTCGGCATCGAATTCACCAGCTTCGTCCTTGGCCTGGCGCAGAATTCGCTGCTTCTCGCGCTGATCCTCACCATGTGCGCCGGCATCGTGCTCGGCATGGGGATGCCGACGACGCCGGCCTATATCATGCAGGTCGCGCTGCTCGTCCCGGCGATCGTCAAACTCGGCGTTTCCGTGGAGGCGGCGCATTTATTTGCGTTCTATTTCGCCATTCTTTCGGCGATCACGCCGCCTGTGGCTCTGGCCGTCTATGCGGCGAACGGGCTTTCGGGGGCCGGCTTGTGGGATTCCGGCATTGCGGCGGTGAAGCTGGGGATGACGGGCTACATCATTCCGTTCATGTTTGTCTTCGGGCCGTCGCTTCTGCTCATCGGCGCCTGGCACACCATAGCCATGACCAGCGCAACAGCCCTTTGCGGCGTGATTCTGCTGGCGGCGGGCCTGCACGGCTTCCTGATCGCCCATGCACCGCTGTGGCAACGCGTCTTCCTCGTTGCGGCGGCTTTGTGCCTGATCAAGCCGGGCCTTTATACGGATCTGGTGGGCGGGATTCTTTTTGCGACGGCTCTCATCGGACAATGGCTTGCGCGCACCCAGGCCGGGCTCGCGGAAAGCGGCAAGGAGGTTCAGAGGCCGTAAGCTTTAATTGAGGATCCCGGCCTTTGCGGCGGAAACGTCTCTGGCCTTTGTCGCACCTGGCCTAAGTCACATTTTCATATCTGCTATCGCTCAGCAGACCTCCGGCCTTCCCCAAGCGATCCAGGTGGTAATCCGCATCGCCGAAGAGCGCCTCGATGACGGTCAGACGTTTGAAATAATGTGCGCCCTTATATTCGAAGGTCATGCCGATGCCGCCGTGGAGTTGCACCGCCTGTTGCCCGACCTGCCGCGCGGAACGGTTGATCTGCACTTTGGCGGCTGACATGGCCCGTGTGCGCTCCTCGGGCGGCGCGTCGACCATCATCGCCGCAAACATCGCCATCGACCGCGCCTGCTCGAGCGCGACCATCATGTCGACCGCCGCATGTTGCAGAACCTGGAATGAGCCGATCGGCACGCCGAATTGATTGCGCGTCTTCAGATATTCGAGGGTGAGCCCGTGGAGCGCATCCATCGCGCCGACAGCCTCCGCCGCCACGGCTGCAATGCCGTGATCGATGACCGCCTCGAGGAGGGCCAGTCCCTCGCCCGGCTCGCCCAGGACGGCATCGCCGGCAACCGGCACGTCGTTGAAGGTCAGCTCGGCAACGCGTTGACCGTCCTGCGACTCATAGCCGTGGACTTCGAGGCCTTCCGCCTTGGCGTCGACGATGAAGAGCGTGATGCCGCCCTTGTCGCGGCGTTCGCCCGCCGTCCGGGTGCTGACAATAAATTTGTCGGCGCTCTCGCCATGCATCACGACGCTCTTCTGCCCATTGATCACATGGCCGCCATCGATGGGCCGGGCGCTGGTCGCGACATCGAAAAGGTCGTAGCGGCCTTGGCGTTCGTTATAGGCGAGGGAGACGATCATCTCACCCCGGATGATCGGCCCGATAATCGCTTCCCGTTGCCCCTCATTCGCCGCGAGGCGCAGCGCCGTTCCCGCCAGCACCACGGTCGGCAGGAAAGGCTCCAGACACAGTCCGCGGCCGATCGCCTCCATCACGATCATCGTCTCGACCGGACCACCGCCGGCGCCGCCCATGCTTTCGTCGAACGGGAGGCCGGTCAGTCCGATCGCCGCAAAATCCCGCCAGATCGAGCGGGCGAAGCCGCCGGGCTCCTTCTGGTAAATCTTGCGACGCTCGAACTCGCCATAATGGTCTTCGACAAGACGTTCGACGGCGCCTTTGATGATCTGCTGCTCTTCCGTGAAGTCGAAATCCATGGAGCCGCTCAGAGACCTAGAACCGCTTTTGCAATGATGTTGCGCTGGATTTCGTTGGAGCCGCCATAGATCGAGACCTTCCGGTAATTGAAGTAATTGTCGGTGGCGAGGCTGGCCCATTCGAGATCGGCCAGCGGGTCGTTGCTGCCGTCCTCGATCGGCCGGCCGAGATGGACGACGCCATGCGGGCCGGCGGCCTCCATGAGCAGCTCGGTCGCCTTTTGCTGGAGTTGCGATCCCTTGATCTTCAGGATCGAGGCGGCCGAATTGTTGCGGGGATCGCCGCCGCGCTGCATCTGGGAGATGATGCGCATCTGCGTGATCTCGAGCGCTTTCAGCTCGATTTCCGTTTCGGTGAGCCGCGCGCGAAAAGTGGGATTGTCCCAGACGGTGCCGTCCCCCGCCGGCGTTTGCTGAGCGATCCGCCGAATGCGGCGGAGCCGCTGCTTGGTGATGCCGACGCGGGCGATGCCGGTCCGCTCGTGACCCAAGAGAAATTTGGCGTAGTCCCAGCCCCTGTTCTCCTCGCCGACGAGATTCTCGACCGGCACTTTGACGTCATCGAAGAAGACCTCGTTCACCTCGTGCCGCCCTTCGATGGTGATGATCGGCCGGACGGTGACGCCGGGCGTCGTCATGTCGATCAACAGGAAGGAGATGCCTTCCTGTTTCTTCGCCGCCGGGTCGGTCCGCACCAGGCAGAAAATCCAGTCGGCATATTGGCCGAGCGTGGTCCAGGTCTTCTGCCCATTGACCACATAATGGTCGCCGTCGCGGACGGCACGCGTCTTCAGCGAGGCGAGATCCGATCCCGCGCCGGGCTCGGAAAAGCCCTGACACCACCAATCGTCGAGATTGGCGATTCGCGGCAGGAAGCGGCGCTTCTGGTCCTCCGAGCCGAATCGGGCAATCACCGGGCCGACCATATCGCAGTTGAACTGCTGCGGCTGGGGCACCGCGTTCTGCTGGAGTTCTTCGATGAAGATATAGTGCTGGACTGGCGTCCAGGGCTGCCCGCCCCATTCGAGCGGCCAACGCGGCGTGGCCCAGCCTTTCGCATTCAGGACGCGCTGGCAGCGGACGATGTCGTCCTTCGTGATTTCCTGCCCTTCGCCGACCTTGCGGCGGATCCCGGCCGGGATCTCGGTCTGCATGAAATTGCGGACGTCGTCGCGAAAGGCGTTTTCCGCATCCGTGAAACGCAGCTCCATCGCGCTCACCCTTTCCTGGCTTCTCGTCAGCTTCCGGCGGGGGCACTGAGAAGAGCCGGTTTGCGTCCCGCCCTTCGTCAATGCCCCCGCCTTCGCCTGAAACATTCGGCTTTGGCCGTTCTGTTTTCAGATCACGGGCTGCGCGCCCGCCTCAGCTAGCCGGCGCATGCCTGAAACCGCTAGCCGAGCTTGCCTTCGATGACCTCGCCGAAAAATTCCCAGCGCTCCCCGTTGAACTGCATCATCTGCATCTGCTCGATCGGGAAGAAATCGTCTTCGCTGGTGTTGATCTTGATGCCCGGCAGTGCCAGCTCCAGCTCCAGCTCTTTGATATTGGCGGCCTGCTTCATAATGTTCTCACGCGAGAGATCATCACCACACTGCTCAAGCACGTGCACCAAG
>Ga0307442_1000440_pt1 | contig 20098 bp, 17 predicted proteins | sample SalMarWE160430MG_FD_202143 | JGI IMG/M metagenome (GOLD analysis project Ga0307442, IMG submission 202143) | Salt marsh sediment microbial communities from the Plum Island Ecosystem LTER, Massachusetts, United States - WE1604-30 | ecosystem: Environmental > Aquatic > Marine > Intertidal zone >...
GGCGGTCCGGCCGGCCTCACGGCGGCCTACTTCCTTCGCAACATGGGCCACGGGGTAACAATCTTCGAGGCTGCCGAGCAACTCGGCGGCATGATGCGCTACGGCATCCCCGGCTACCGCACGCCGCGTGACATGCTCGACAGCGAAATCAACCGCATCATCGACATGGGCGTTGAGGTCAAGCTCAGCACCCGCGTCGGCAAGGACATCACGGTTGCGGAATTGGAGAAAAATTTCGATGCCATCTTCTGGGCCATCGGCGCGCAGAAGGGCCGGCCGCTGCCGGTGCCCGGCTGGGGCGCCGAGGGCTGCCTCACCGGCGTCGAATTCCTCGATGCCTTCAACCACGGCTGGGTGTTCTCGACCGCCAAGCGAATCGTTGTCGTCGGCGGTGGCGACACGTCCATCGACGTGGCGTCCGTCGCCCGCCGCCTCGGCCACGTGACGACCCGCCACCGGCACGATGCGGCCGGTCACGGCGTGGTCGGCTTCACCGCCCAGGACGTGGCGGGCTCGCTCCGGCGCGAGGGCGTGAAAGCCACGCTCACCTCACTCTTTCCGATCGAGAAGATGATGGCCGCCGAGCACGAGCGCGAAGATGCTCTTCGCGAGGGTATCGACATCAAGGGCGGCGTGATGCCGCTCGAGGTGTTGACCGACGAGAAGGGCCTCATTCGCGGCATCAAGATGTGCGAGTGCACGATGAAGGGCATGACGCCGGGACCGATACCTGACACCGAGTTCGAGATCGAGTGCGACATCATCGTCTCGGCCATCGGCCAGATGGGCGATCTGGAGGGCCTCGGCGATCTCGACAACGGCAAGGGCTTCATCGACATCCAGCCCGGCTACAAGGCCCGCAAGGGCGACAAGCATTTCGCCGGCGGCGATATCATTCGCCCGCATCTGTTGACCACGGCCATCGGTCAAGGGCGCATTGCAGCCGAGACAATCGACCATTTTCTGGCAGGGGCGCCCATCGACAAGCGGCCCAAAGTCGATGTGCATCACTTCAACCTGCTCGAGGAGCTGCACCAGCGTAATCTCGATCCGTCGAAATACGACGCAGGTCAGGTGCGCGGCACGTCGGACTCCAAGTGGGCGATTCACAACTACGAGGATCGTTCAACCACGCAGATCATCCCGCACACGGCTCTCTTCAAAGGCCAATTCAAATACGAGCCACGCAGCAAGCGCGACGAGGTCCACATCTCGGCCGATGAAGTGCTGGGCAACTTCCAAGAACGCATCAAGAGCCTGACGGAGAAGGACGCCATCCGCGAGGGTGAGCGCTGCATGAGTTGCGGCATGTGCTTCGAGTGCGACAATTGCGTCATCTACTGCCCACAGACGGCGGTGAAACGCGTGCCCAAGAAAGAGCGGGCCGTCGGGCGTTACGTCTACACCGACTACGACATGTGCATCGGTTGCCACATCTGCGCCGATGTCTGCCCGACCGGCTACATCCAGATGGGGCTTGGCGAGTAGCGCGAACACGGCCATGAGGCGCGTTGTCATGCGATTGGTAGTGATGCTCATGACGCTCCTGACCGCGGCTGTGCTGGTGCTGCCGCCCGCGACCGCGACTGCCAGCGAGCCGGCATGGGTGCCCAAGCCCGCCCGCGGCCGCGGGGACAAGTGCGTCGCAGACACCGCCTGGATGCGCCGCAACCATATGACTGCGCTCATGCACCACCGTGACGAGATGGTGCACGAGGGCATCCGGACCAAGCGCTTCGACCTCACCGGCTGCATTGACTGCCATGCGGTCAAGGGCGCCGACGGCAAGCCGGTGACGATTGCCAGCCCAAAGCACTTCTGCCGCACCTGCCACGATTACGCGGCGGTGCAAATCGACTGCTTCGAGTGCCATGCGTCCCGGCCTGAGGCCAAGACCGCAGCGACCACTGGCGAAGCGGCGCCCGGACGCGCTTCGAAGACCAACGCGGCGGTGCTTGCGCAATACTTGAGGAGCCTGGCGCAATGAGCTGCGGAGCAAAAAGCGGTGGGGGTTGCGGCAGTGGCGGGGCGTGCGGCTGCGCCGGCGAGCGCCGCGACACGGTCGACGACGCGCGCCGGGATTTCTTGCGCGGCGCGGCGGCGACGGCGGTGACGACGCTCGCGGCCGGTGTCACGCTCTACAGCTTCGGCGCCGAGTCGGCGGCTGCCCGCGCACCGGGCGAGGAGGTATCCTCGAAGGTGCGCTGGGGGCTTTTGATCGACGCCTCGAAATGCGGCGACGGCTGCACAGCCTGCGTCACCGCCTGCCAGACCGAGAACGGCTGGCGTGACACCGGCCATCCGGAAACCGATCCCCAGTGGATTCGCAAGCTGACGGTGGAGAACCCGATAAACGGCGCGAGCTTTTCGCTGCCGATGATGTGCCAGCATTGCGCCGACCCGCCTTGCGTGGACGTCTGTCCGACCGGCGCCTCGTTCAAGCGCGCCGACGGCATCGTGCTGGTCGACAAGCACATCTGTATCGGCTGCCGCTATTGCATGATGGCCTGCCCCTACAAGGCGCGCTCCTTCGTCCACGAACCGCTGGAGGATCAGAAGCCATATGCGCCGCGCGGCAAGGGCACGGTGGAAAGCTGCACGCTGTGCGTCCATCGCGTCGACGAGGGCCGCATCCCGGCCTGCGTGGAGGCGTGCAACGACACGGGCGGCGGGGCGATGCTGTTCGGCGATCTCAATGATCCGTCGAGCGAAATCTCCAAGCGCGTCGCGGCCTACCGCACGACCCGGATTCGTTCCGACCTCGGCTGCGAGCCGGGCGTCTACTACAGGAATATCTAGGCAGCACGGACGAGGCGCTGCCGCGGAGGAAAGCAATGGCGAGGATCGCCTATCAAAAGTTGGAGGATCACAGTCCGGTCTTCTGGGGACTGTTGGCGCTCAACGCGGTGGTCGTTCTCGCCGGCCTCGGCGCAGCTTTTTTCATGGAGCATAACGGCCATATCGTCACCGGGATGAACAATCAGATCGTCTGGGGCATGCCGCACGTGTTCGCCGTCTTCCTGATTATTGCCGCTTCGGGCGCGCTCAACGTCGCCTCAATCGCTTCGGTATTCAATCGGCAGCAATACAAGCCCTACGCGCCGCTATCGGCCCTCCTTGCGATTGCGCTTCTGGTCGGCGGGCTTGCGGTGCTGGTGCTCGACCTCGGCCGTCCCGACCGGCTGATCGTGGCCATGACGACCTACAACTTCAAATCCATCTTCGCCTGGAACATCTATCTTTATATCGGCTTCCTGGCGATCGTCGCGGCCTACTTGTTCGCGATGATGGACCGCCAGGCATCCCGCTCGGTTCGGCTCGGAAAGACGGTGGGCGGCATCGCGTTCGTGTGGCGGCTGGTGCTGACGACCGGTACCGGCTCCATCTTCGGCTGGTTGGTTGCGCGCGAGGCTTACAGCGCGGCGATCATGGCGCCGCTGTTCATCGCAGCCTCGCTGCTGTTCGGTCTGGCCTTTACCGTGCTCGTACTTGTGATCCTGGGGCCGCAGATGCGCCAGGATCTGCTGACCGACGAGATGGTGGCCAGATTTCGCGGTTTGCTGGCGCTCTTCTCGCTCACGGTGCTCTATTTTACTGCCGTGCATCATCTGACCAAAATCTACGCCAGCGAATATCACGGCATCGAGCGCTTCCTGCTGCTCGACGGCGGGGCCTATACGACTGTGTTCTGGCTCGGCCAAATCGTCATTGGCAGCCTGCTCCCACTTGCGATCCTGGCCTTACCGAGCTTTGGCCGCACCCGTTCGGCGATCGCCGTCGCCTCGGTGCTATTTCTGCTTGGCGGCCTCGCGCAGATTTACGTTATTATCATCGGCGGTCAGGCCTATCCGCTGGACCTCTTTCCGGGCATGGAGGTGACCAGCTCGTTTCAGGACGGCCAGGTGGCGCACTATACGGCCTCGCTGCCTGAGGTTCTCCTCGGGCTAAGCGGCATCTCAATTGCCATGCTCATGGCCGGCATCGCCGTCAAGTTACTGCCATTCCTGCCGAGGCCAGCCCAGTGAGCCTGATGCCACCACCATGGCGGCCACCTGATCCGCCGCTGGTTCCGGCCCAGAAGCGAAGCGCCGCTGTCTGTCAACGCGAGTGCCGCCACGGAGTGGAGTGCATGAAGACCCGTTTGGCGGAGACAGGCTAAGCACTATGGCCCAAATCCTCATTTCTGCTGCGCACAAGTCGTCGGGCAAGACGATAGTGAGCGTCGGGCTTACGGCGGCGTTCGGGGCGCGCGGGCTGCGCGTGCAACCCTTCAAGAAGGGTCCGGATTACATCGATCCGATGTGGCTCGCGCGCGCGAGCGGGCGGCCTTGCTACAATCTCGATTTCAACACGCAGACCGAAACTGAAATCGGCGCTCTTTTCGCCCGTCATGCCGGGCAAGCTGATCTCGCGCTCACCGAGGGCAACAAGGGGCTCCACGACGGGGTCGACCTTGATGGTCGGGACTCGACCGCGGCACTAGCCAAGCTCGTCGACGCCCCGGTTATTCTCGTCATCGACGTCACGGGAGTCACACGGGGCGTGGCGCCCTTGGTGCTGGGCAACGTGATCTTCGATCGCGACGTAGCGATCCGGGGCGTAATTCTGAACCGGGTGGCGTCGGCGCGGCAGGAGGGCAAGCTTCGCCGGGCGATCGAGCGCTACACCGACGTGCCGGTCATCGGCGCCATCGGCCGCGACCCAACACTGGTCGTCAAGGAACGTCATCTCGGACTGACAACACCCGATGAGATGGCGACATTGGATGAAATGATCGGTCGATTGCGGTTGGCCGTGGAGCGGGGTGTGGACCTCGAGCGGGTCCTGGAAATCGCTCGTGGCGCGTCCGTGACACGGTTCCCAGGTGCTGGCTCCGCCCAGCTTCTCACTTTCCCCGCGGCGCAAGAGGCCACTGCCGTCAAGCCGGATTTGCGCATCGCGGTGGCGCGCGACACGGCGTTCAGCTTCTATTACCCCGACGATCTTGAAGCGCTGGAGGAAGCGGGGGCCGAACTTGTTTTTTTCGACGCGCTTCGAGACGCGCAATTGCCGCAAGCGGACGGACTCCTCATTGGCGGCGGCTTTCCCGAAACGCAAATGGCGGCGCTCGCGGCGAACAAAGGCCTGCGGGCCCAAATCCGCCGGGCCGCCGAAGCCGGCCTCCCGATTTATGCAGAATGCGGCGGGCTCATGTATCTCACGCGCTCGATCAGCTGGGGCTCGGAAACGCATGAGATGGTCGGTTTCATTCCGGCCAGTACGGTGATGCACGCGACGCCGCAAGGACGCGGCCTGGTCGTGCTGGAGGAGACAGATGTTTTGCCGTGGCCGAGAGCGGACAGGCCGGCAATTGGTGATGGCAAGCCCTGCATTCCCGCCCACGAGTTCCATCATGCCGCGCTAGAACAATTGGACCCGGCCACGCGCTTCGCTTACCGAGTCGTCCGCGGCCACGGCATCGACGGGCGACATGACGGCATCGTCAAAGGCAACGTGCTCGCCAATTTCTGCCATCTGCGCTCGACCGAGCGTAGCGGCTGCTGGGCCCGCCGCATCGTCGCTTTCGTGCGCGCATGGAAGGAAACCGCCCGTTCGCGCAGTGCCTAAGCAGTAGCGGGCACCGGCTTCCGGCTCGTTGGGCTGCGGCGGCTCTACGCGACGCTGCCGAAGGAGAGGTCCCTTGCGCCGGCAGGCGGCTTCAAGCCCGCGAGCGTGCAACCTTGCGCGATCGGACCGCCCGGCAGAATCCCGAACAGGTATTTCATGCCGCCCTTGTCGGCGAAGCGCGCGACTAGCGCGTCGTGGAGCAGTCTGATTCGCGGCGCTACTTCGTCCTTGTAGCAGCCCTGCAGGACGCGGATGACCTCCCAGTGATCCTCCGTCAGCTTGAGACCCGCCTTAACGGCTAGCGCCTGGGCCTGCGCCTGCGTCCAGCCGTCGGGCGCATCACGGAAGCTCGGGTCGGACGCGGCCGCCGCGCCGGGATGCAGGATATCGAAGATCGTGCGGGGCACCGGTCGCGCCACGATTTGCGGCGCGGTTGGAGCGCTTGCTCGCGACGCTGTCTTTCGTTTTGCCGATGGCACCGCCTTCGCTTTCGCTTTTACGGCCGTTTTCGCCTTGGCGCGGGGCGCCGCTTTTCTTCGTCCCGCCTTCGGTGCTTTGCGCTTTTTCGGCATGCGATACTCCTTCCCTGCCCCCGTTTTTCCGGCTCAATCGATGGCGACCTTGGCCAATGCGGCGAGGGCCTTAGCCTCCCGCTCGGCGGCGGCGAGAACGAGCTTGCGCGTGCTCTCCGGCAGATCGAGAGCAAGCGCTGCTTGGTGACCTTTAGGCGACATCTTGCGCAAGGTCTTACCGATGATATCGATGATCTTTGCGTCGTCGTATTGAGAATACTTGCCGTAAAATTCGTCGAAATAGTGCTCAAGGAAGACGACATCGACCACGTTCTCGAGCGCCTGGGACTCCTTGTCCTTTTTGAGCTGCTCTTTCTTGACGAGCTTGGCCACGTGCTCGATGTCACGGCTGTCATAGCCGTGCCGGCTCATGATGTCGTGCAGCAGCTTGGCGTGGTGCTCCCGGCAGGTGCGGCGCCATTCGTTGTAGCCATCGCGGCCTTCTGGGAACTGCGCGCGCGGGATGTCGAAACGGCGAAGGTGCTGGCCGCGCGCAGCGATGCGCAGCAATTCGGACGCCTCCGGGTACATCGTTTCGAGCCGCCGGCCCATGCGCTCGGAATAAACGACCTCGTAGGGGCGCGCCGTTTCCCCTACGGCGATGGTTCTCGGATCACCGGCGTTGGCCGCGTCGATATCGGCGATTACCGCCCTGTAGCGCTGCGAAGGCTCGACCATGACCAGACAAATTGAAAGCTGCGCGATGAACCAGGCTGACCAATCGCCACTGGGGAATGCTCGGGACGGTGAAACGAGCGCCGGTGTTTGAGCAAAGCGGTGGCTTTGATATATTCATGCACTTGCATCTGTTGCTGTCAACGCCGCAGCGACGATGCGGCGCGGCCACATCGAGAACAGCTCACCACGCCACCTGAAAGAGGAGAGGAGAACGGAGCCATGGCCATCGAATTCAACGGCAGAACGATCGCAACCACGGCGACCGGCTACCTGGAGAACCACGAGGATTGGAACGAAGACCTCGCCCGCCACATGGCCAAGCTCGAGAACCTCGACCTGACCGACCGGCATTGGGATGTATTGAAATACTTACGCGAGGAGTTCTTCGGCAACAACGAATACCAGCCCAACACGCGGGCCATCGTCAAAGCGATGACGGAGCGGTGGGGTCAGCCGGCCGATCAAAAGAGGCTGTACGAACTATTTCCTGGCGACCCCTCAAAACAGGCAGGCCGCCTCGCCGGCTTGCCCGAGAGCCGGCGCAAGGGCGGATATTGATGCCGGTGTGAGGCGTAGGACGGGCAGCGGAGAATCGGCAATCGGGAAGGCGTCTGACCAAAATCGCTTTTAATGCGAATCATTCGCACGCCGCCCGAGAGGAAACCGTCGGTATACCGGCTCCCTCGGCAGTTGTATCGATGTTGCACTGCGAGAAGGCTGAGGCTGAGACGTTTGTTGCCATTCGTGCACGCACCACAACATTTATGGGCTTTGCCCGGATTCTTGCTTGACCGGAGGACTCCCATCATATGTAATTTTTACAATATGTAATTCTGGCTAGGATTAAAAGCGGACGAGGTTGCGCCGGTGGCAGAAGCGACCAAAAGTTCGAACACTAACGCGAAGACGATGACGATCATCGTGACCAAAGGGTCGCTGGATTGGGCCTACCCTCCCTTCATCCTGGCGACGACGGCGGCGGCGATGAATGTCGATGTCACGATGTTCTTCACTTTCTATGGCCTGCCGCTTCTGCTGAAGAAACTCAACCTGCAGGTGACGCCGCTCGGCAATCCCGGAATGAAAATGCCGATGATGGGGATGCACATGGGCCTCCCCAACATCGTAGGCGCAATACCGGGCGTCGACGCCGCTTGCAGCGTGATGATGAAGAATCTCATCAAGAAAAAAGGCGTCGCCTCGATCGAGGAGTTGCGCGAGGCCGCGCTTGAATCCGATGTCAAGATGATCGCCTGCCAGATGACGATGGATCTCTTCGAATACAAGCTCGAGGACATGATCGAAGGCCCCGAACTTGGCGGAGCGGCGACTTTCATGGAAAAGGCGCTCAAGTCGGACGTCAATCTTTTTATCTGATCCTGCTCAACGAGGCTCGCTGCCTATATCAACCTGCGGACGATGACGATGGCCGACCAGTTGCTCGATGCGAAGGGCCTGAACTGCCCCTTACCAATCCTAAAGGCAAAAAAGGCGCTCAAGGACGTGCCGGCGGGCGGTACGCTTGAAGTGCTTGCGACCGACCCGGGCTCGGTCGCCGATTTTCAGGCTTTCTGCCGCACGACGGGAAATGAACTCGTGGAGTCGACACAAGCAGGCGATACCTACCGCTTCCTGATCAAGCGGGTGAACTGAACGAAGGGAAATCTATTCGGATTAAAGCAGGCGATGGCGTACGGCCCATAGATCATGAGGGCGCGCGCCGGCATCGGTGGGAAGGGGTTGCGGCAATCAAAGAACGATAATCAAAGCCCCGAAAGGGGCCGGCAACGGGGGAAATTATGCAGCAGGGGCTCAAACAACGAGGACTTAGGTTCGCCGGTGCGGCGGGAATTGGGTTCCTGGCACTGACAACATTTGCGGTTGGCGACGCGCAGGCGACCGAGGGATATTTCCAATACGGCTATGGCGCGCGGCAGGGCGGACTAGCCGGCGCCGGCGTCGCCGATTCGCGCGACGCCATGGCGCTGTCGCTCAACCCCGCCGGCCTGGTCCACGTCGGCCGCCAGTGGCAGTTCGGCGCGTCGCTGTTCATGCCGTATCGTGACTATACGGCAACCGGGACCCTGAACATTGCGCCGGGAAAGTTCGACAGTAAGCAGAATGTTTTTGTGGTGCCGAACATCGCCTATAGCAGCCCGATCGACCCGGATTCCGCCTGGGGCTTGGCGGTCTACGGCAATGGCGGCATGAACACGAACTGGCCGGTTATGACCAATACGGCGGCCTTTTGCGGCGGCGGAACCGGTGTGTACTGCGCCGGCCAGGCCGGCGTCGACCTCATGCAGGCGTTCATCTCTCTCGGCTATGCCCGCCGGTTTGGCTCATTCTCCGTCGGCGTCGCGCCGGTGGTCGCCATTCAGCGATTCAAGGCCCAGGGGTTGAGGGGCTTTGCCTTCACCTCCTCAGACCCTACGCATCTCACCAACAATGGCTATGACTGGTCGTATGGCGGCGGCGTGCGCGCCGGCGTGGAATGGAGCGTCATGCCCAATGTCCGCATCGGCGTCGCAGGCCAAAGCCCGATGTGGATGACCAAGTTAGATAAATATGCCGGCCTGTTCGCGGAAAGCGGCGGATTTGATATCCCTGGCGCCGTGACTGCGGGCGTGGCGTGGGACGTGATGCCGACCCTGACGCTGATGGTCGATTATAAGCACGTCTTCTACGGCAGCATTAAGTCGATCGCGAATCCGATGGCATCGCCGGCGTTGCTCGGCGCACCCAACGGTCCCGGCTTCGGCTGGCACGACGTTGATATCGTCAAGTTCGGCGCCGAGTGGCGCGCCACGCCGACTTGGACATGGCGTGTCGGCTACGCCCACAATACCAATCCGATCAAGGCGCCTGACGTGACCTTCAATATCCTGGCGCCAGGCGTGGTCACCGATCACATCACCGGCGGCTTCGCTTGGGATGTCTCCCGCAATTCGACGGTCGAATTTGCCGCGGCTTATGTTCCAACGCACAGCGTCTCCGGACCCGAATGCTTGATCTTCGCCGCGGCGGCAGTATGCACACCGACCGCGGGCAGCAACATCGAGCTGGCGATGCACCAGTACCAGTTCACGTTCGGCTATACCTATAAGTTCGACACGGCGCCGGCACCGGCCAAGATGGTGTATAGATAACATGGCAGGACTCTGGAGCCGCAACTTCATAGATGCCAGAACCTAGCGTAACCACGATCGTCGGCCTCGGCGGCTTTGTTATCGGCCTGGTGTTCGGCGCCGTCGTGCAGCGCACCAATTTCTGCACGATGGGCAGCATTTCCGATCTGGTGTTGATGGGGGACGGCCGCCGTTTCCGGGCCTGGCTGCTGGCGATCGCGGTGGCGATCATCGGCACCCAGGCGCTTTACTTCGGCGGCGTCATCGACATCAACAAGTCGATCTATCTGTCGGCCAATCTCGGCTGGCTCGGCGCCATCATCGGCGGGGCGATGTTCGGCTTCGGCATGACCCAGACCGGGGGTTGCGCCAGCAAGACGCTGACGCGGCTCGGAGCCGGCAATCTGAAATCGCTCATCGTCATGCTAGTGCTCGGCATTTTCGCCTATATGACCCTGCGCGGCCTGCTGGCGCTGCCGCGGCTGCAGATTGAAACCACCAACATCGATCTCACGCTGCGCGGCCTCCACAACCAGAATCTCGGCGAGTTGGCCGGCGCGGCGATCGGGGTTCCCGCCGTGCCTGCGCGCGCGGTCGTGGCGGCGGCGCTCGCCCTGCTGTTTTTGGTGATCTGCTTCAAGGACGCAGCCTTCCGGCGCAGCGCTCCCAATATCGCCGCCGGGCTCCTACTCGGGCTCTGCGCCGTGGGCGGCTGGCTCGTGACCGGCGTGCTGGCGGCCGATGAATTCAACCCCGTGCAGCTCGCCTCGATCACCTTCGTGTCGCCGGCCGGCGAAAGCCTGCAATACCTGATGACGTTTACCGGCTCGACCATCAATTTCGGCATCGCCGTCATCGGCGGCGTCATCGCCGGCAGTTTCTTGATGGCAATAGCAACCGGGACGTTCCGGATCGAGAGTTTTGCCGACCGCAGCGACCTCATCCGCCATCTCGGCGGTGCGGCGTTGATGGGCGCGGGCGGGATCATGGCGCTGGGTTGCACGATCGGCCAGGGCATCACCGGCATGTCGACGCTGTCGCTCGGCAGCATGATCGCCTGGCTGTCGATCCTCGGCGGCGGCTATCTCGGGATCAAGTATTTGGAAGAGGGCTCGTTCGGTGGCGCCATCCGCGCGGTGTTCGCGCGCGGCTGACAGGTGGCGGTTATTCAGATTCCGGACCTGCCGCGATGCGAATGCAATTGCACAGGGACGGTGGACAATTGTTCGCCTTTGCGTAACCAAAACGTGGCCAGGAGATTAGCCGCCAGGAACAGGATTTTTTGAGGCAGCGACCAGACCCAAAAAAGGGGCACGCTCGATCGACTGAGCCCGAATAACCGAAATCGCTGCCGATCAAGCCCGCCTAAGGCGGGGCAGATCTGGCAAGTCCTTACGAATTGGCACATGGCCAAACTGCGTGGTGGCGGACGCAGTCACAGCCGAACCCGTCTCCGATCTCAAATTCCTTGCTAACAGGAAAATTAACTGGGAATTTCGTCGAATCCGCACGTTTGGTACGATTTTGAATGCTAACACGCCTGTAAATTCAGAGACTTACAACAAAATCCCCTACCCAACGGAACAGGGAATTTGTACGCGAGAAGAGGGAATTTGAACCGAGGATGGCGCTGAGTGATTTCCGGACGACGTTTTCGGAAGGGACAGGATTGCGGTACACACAGGTACATCATGGCCAACGAGCTAATGCGCGCCGAAACTGACGTGCTGGTGATCGGGTCCGGCGCAGCCGGCATGTATGCGGCAATCGAAGCGGCGCGCGGCGGCGCAAAAGTATTGCTCGCAGACCGCAGCTTGATCGGCCGCGGCGGCGCAACTGTGATGGCGCAGATGACGGTTGCCGTCGCACTCGGCGCGGAGACGCCGGATCACTGGCGCCGTCATTACGACGACACCCTCGCGGCCGGGCGCGGCCTTTGCAACGAAGAGCTTGCGCGCCTTTTGTGCGAGCAGGCACCCGACTGTATCCGCGCCATGGACGAATGGGGTGTCGGCTGGGCGCGCAAGGAAGGGCGCATCACCCAAGCCATGGCGCCCGGTCATGATCGCCCGCGCTGCGTCTATGTGGATTTTCTCAACACTGGTCCGGCGGTGTCCAAAACGCTGCGGACCGTGGTGAACAGGACCGGAGGCATTCGCCGCGCCGGCGACCTCTGCGTCGTCGATCTCCTGCATAACGGCGGCGACATCGTGGGTGCCGCCGCGCTGCATCTCGGCTCTGGCGCGCCGGTGATCATATCGGCCAAGGCGACAATCGTGGCCACCGGCGGGCTGACAAGACTTTATCGGCGCAACAGTGCGTCGGCCAATATGGGCGGCGATGGATATGCGCTGGCATTGCGCGCCGGCGCTTCGCTGGTCGACATGGAATTCGTCCAGTTCTTTCCCATCGGTCATCTGGCGCCGCGGCTGATCGGCATGGATCCGATCATGTGGGATCCGTTCCGCTACAAGCTCGGCGGGCGCTTGCTCAACAACCTCGGCGAGGAATTTACCGAACGCTACGGTGTGATCGAGGATGGCAAATATGTTGTGACGCGCGACGTCGGCAGCTACGCGATTGTCAAGGAAGTCGAGGCCGGCCGCGGTTCGCCGCATGGCGGTGTATACCTGAGTTTCCAGCATTGTCCGGAAGCCGCATTGCGCGCCGCCTTCGGTCCCGTGATCGACAGGCTTGCCGCCAACGGCATCGATCTCACCAAGACGTCGGTCGAGGTAGCGCCGATCGCGCACTACCATATGGGCGGGATCGCGGTTGATACGAAAATGCAGACCGGTCTGCCCGGCCTTTTTGCGGCCGGCGAAGCGGTCGGCGGCGCCAATGGCGCCAACCGCCTGTCCGGCAATGCCATCACCGAGGCGTTTGTTTTCGGCCGCGAGTCCGGCCGCCGCGCCACCGAATATGCCGAGCGCGCGTCGGCGGTTGCCGATCGCGCAGACAATCTCGCCGCCGCGCTCGACTTGATGGCGGCCGATCGGCCGGTGCGGGACTTCAACACCGCCGAAATGGTCCAGACTCTTCAAACCACGATGCAGGAGGACGTCGGCCCGCTGCGCAACGAGGCCAAACTCAAGCGCGCGCTTGCGCGGATCGAAAGCCTCGCCGAAGCGCTCGGCGAACGGCCGCCCGGCGGCGACCGCGGCTTCGACATGCGCCGGATCGACTGGTTCGACCTGCGCAACATGCTGCTGGTGGCACGCGCGGTCGCCGAGGCGGCGCTCGCACGAACCGAAACCCGCGGCGCCCAGCAGCGCGAGGACTACCCGCAGGCATCGCCGGAATGGGCAGTCAACCAATTCGTCGAGCTGCGCGATGGACGCCTCATTCTCTCGAAGATCCGCCCGCGGGTGCAGGCCGAGGCAGCATCATGACCGAACACGCCACGCTCACGATCTGGCGCGGCAGCGACGTCAAGGCCGGCCGCTGGGAATCGTATGAAGTGCCGTTCGAGCCGGGCCAGTCGGTGCTCGACGGCCTGCGCTGGATCCGGATTAACCGCGATCCGACGCTGGCGATCCGCTTTTCCTGCATCAACGCCAATGCCTGCAAGGAATGCATGATCAAAATCGACGGTGAGACGGTCTATGCCTGCACGGAGCGGCTGCAACCGCGCGAAATGAAGCTCGCGCCCTTGTCGAACAAAAAGCTGGTGCGCGACCTGGTCACGGAAATCGCGCCACCGGCGGAGCGGTTTACAGGATCCTAGGCGCCGCCGCCCCAGAGTTCCTCAAACTGAGTCGCCACGATCTTTTCGTAGGGAATGTCGCCCGCAATTAATCCCAGATCGCGGGTAAACCGATTCATGCCGGCGACAAAGGATTCTGAGATTGACGCGTCGTAATATGGCAAGTCGCGGCGGATCAAATCGGTGATCAATTCCGCTTCTGAAGGCGGAAAAAGCTTTCGGCCGACTTCGGCGGCACGCGCTACATCCTGCTTCAGCGCCTGTTGTGTCTTGACGATGGCCCGGACCGCCGCGGTAGCGACATCCGGCGTCTTGTCGATGAGACGCTCGGTGGTCGCGATCGACGCCATGGTATAGTTGAAGCATTCAGCCGGGCCATCGCCGCGGCGCACGTCGAGCACCACGGTGCCGATGCCGCGGCGGACCGCGATTTCCGCGCCCATGCCGTTGGCCCAGAATCCGTCGATCTTGCGCTCCTCGAGCGCCTTGGCCGCGGTAACGCCGAAATTGATGCTTGCGCCCGCCGCTCCGGGCACCGGCTCAATCGTCACGCCGTCACGCTGCAAGTCGATGCCGGCCGCAATCAGCAATCGGCGCAAGCCCATTTCCACCCAAGGCGCGGCGCCGATCCGCCGGCCCTTGACCGCGCCGACGTCGCCGCGCTTTGCTCCGAATTCGGTGTGCATCACCAGAAACCAATACATGCCCTGTGCTTGGGCACAGATCAGCCTGACACCATCCCATTGCGGAAAGGCAGACAGCGCAGAATGAGCCGAGCCGCCGACGAAATCGACCGCCCCTTCGCGCAAAGCCTGATAGGCTTTGTCGACCGGAAAAATCATTTCCAACACGATATCAAGCCCCTCACTGCGGAAAATCCCGAGCTCTACTGCAGCTTCAGCAGGGAAATAGGAATTCGAAATCAGATCAGGCACCGCAATTTTCATCTGTTATCCATTTCGCCTGTAAATCCGGTCCAGTGTGTGTACCGAAAACCTAAACCCGGACATAGTGGTGATGAAGGCCGCCAAGGATCGGGCGTGAACCTATGATTCCAGTCCGCTGAACGGGATAACAGACTTAATCCCTTCCGAAAATCATATCCGCACATATTGATGGGTGGCGACCGGTCTCAACGGCACCGAACACGACGATATCAGCAGAGTCGAAGTACACAAAAGCGCGCTAACAGGAGAAAACCCGGACTGGGTGGTGGCGGTCGCAGTCACAGTCGAACCCGTCTCCACTCTTAATTCCCTGCTAACAAGGAAAAGAACAGGGAATTTTGTCGAATCCGCGCTCTTGACGCGACATTGCACGCGGACACGCGAGCAAATTCAAAAGCTTGCAGCAAAATTCCCTTCGCGACAGAACAGGGAATTATTTTGACGGAACAGGGAATTTCGACCGCAAATACTGGAATCGTTGCCGGATGAGGTTTTCGGTACACACAGGAGTGAGCGTCCGATGAACGTTAACCGAAAAAGTGCCAAGCAAATCGCGGACGGTTGGACGGCGCCCGCATGGATCAGCCGGATCAAGTCTCACCCGCCAGCCTCGCCAACGACGACAAGGCATCGATGCCCACGAGCCAGCCGTCGAATTCGGTCATGGCGTCCGTGACGTAGGACCACATTGATTCGGCGGCGGTGACGTCGCCCAGGACATGGTAGGACGGCACGTCGTTGATGTCGTCGCGAATGACGATCGCATTGATGCGCGCGACCGAGGTTTGCGCCACCGCGTGGTTGTCGAACCGGCCGGGCCGAAGGTCGACGCCGCAGAGCTTGGCGAACATAGCCGGCGCCTCGCTGCCCGTCACCGCAAACCAAAACGTCCCGTCACGGCGCGGCACGGGAAAGACCATCCCCGTGTCCGCCGGCCAGGCCGCTTCCACGCGCGCGCACAGATCGTCGTCACCACCGCGGCTGCCAAGGATCAAGACCTCTGTGGGTGCCAGCCGAACCGCGCGAGAATTACGGCCACAGGAATAGGCACGGTTCGAGGCATCGCCGATCGTTATTCCTTGCTGGCTCAGAAATTCCGGCGTCGCGCGCCCCTTGAAGCCGGTGCGCGGCAATGGACTGAGATCAGCAAGGCCGAGCCGGCGGGCGCCGTCGACTTCAAGCTCCATGGAATCGCCAAACCTTGCGGCAATAGCCGCGTCCCCGATGGCAGCAAAGCTTGCGCCTGCGGCGGCAAGTATGCGGTAGATCGGGCTGCGCCGCGCACACGTCGATGGATCAAGTGATACCGGGAGGGCGGCAGCCATCGCTCACATCTCCTGCCGGGCGTTTTCGGGGTCGTAGAACGGCAGCGTGACGACTTTTGCGTTGATGATGCGCCCCTGCGCGATCTTGATGTCGAAAAACTTCCCCGGCTCCGCCTGTTCCGGGTCGACATAGGCAAGTCCGATCACCTTGCCGAGTGCGCGTGAACGTGCCACCGAAGTGACACGTCCGGCAATTTCGCCGTCGAGAAGCGTGAGGTGGCATTCTTCTGGCAAGGGCGCCTCTGGCGCCAGTTCGAAACCAACCAGCGTGCGCGTAATCCCACTCTGCTCCTGAATTTCGAGAGCGCGCTTGCCGACAAAGTACGGCTTCCTGCGCGCGATCGCCCAGGTCATTGCCGCTTCCTGCGGGATGGTCAGGCCGTCGGTGTCCTGCCCGACGATGATGTGACCCTTCTCCAGCCGCAACAAGCGCTGTGCTTCGACGCCGAACGGTAGTATGTGGAAGGGACGTCCGGCTTCCATCAGCCTGTCCCACAGCGCTTCACCGTAGCTTGACGGCACGTGGATTTCGTAGCCGAGTTCGCCGACGAAGCCGACCCGTAAGAGCCGCGCCGGCATGCCGGCGATCTCGCCTTGCCGCACCGCGAGATAGGGAAAAGCGTTCTTAGAGAGATCGAGCCCCGCGCAGAGTGGCGTAAGCAGCTCGCGCGCCAAGGGTCCCGCGAGGTTAACTGCCGCAAAGGCAGTCGCCACGTTGGTGATGTCGACATCGAGCTGCCACATTGCATTCCGGCGCAGCATCTCGCGATAAACCGCATCGGCATTGCCGGTGGTGGCGGTGACATAAAAGTGCTGTTCGCCGAGACGGCAGGCCACACCATCATCAATGATCGTGCCGGTCTCGTCTGTCATCAGAACGTAGCGCGAGCGGCCGGCCGGCTGCTTGACATAGGCGAAGGTGTACATGCGTTCGAGGAACGCGGCGGCATCGGGCCCGCGGATTTCCATCTTGCCCAGCGTCGAGACATCAATCAGGCCAACATTGCAGCGCACGGCCAGCGCCTCGTCACGGACGAGACGCTCGCGATCCGCCGGGCGCCCGTAATAGGCAGGTCGCAGCCACGCGCCAGCCGGCATCATCTGTGCACCAGCCTCGACGTGACGATGATGCATCGGCGTGAGCCGCACAGGATCGAACGCCCGCCCGGCCAGCACACCGAAGGTCTCGGCCGCGATAGGTGGCCGCGCGGTGGTGCGACCGATCGCCTCCTCTGCCCGGCCTGTGGCTTCGGCGGCAATTCGGATGGTGTTGAGCGCGGAGTGACGTCCCTGCGATGGCCCCATGCCGACGGTCGAATAACGTTTGAGCAGTTCGATGTGGTCGTAGCCTTCGGCGATTGCATTACGCAGGTCAGCGACCGTCAGGTCTTCGTCGAAATCGACAAAATCCTTGCCTCTCGGATGCGGAAAGACCAGGCAGGGATGGCTGTGGCCGGCTTGGTTGCGTTCTTTGGGAATCGCCGGCTGCTTGCCGACTCGAAGGTCTAGCGCCTTGGCCGCTGCCCCACCCGCATGCCGTCCTTCCGCCATGGCAGCCAGCAGTCGATAGCTGGCATTGAGGGCGCCGGCGACATGAATGTCCTTCGGCACCTGCCGCACCACGAATGTCGACGATTCGGAAGAATATTCGACCTGTCCACCGGCATGGGCGAGAAGCTGGTAGGTGGGTGCAAGGCCGACACTCATGCACACAAGATCGCAATCGAAGGTGCGCCGTTCATCAGACACCTGGCCGCGACCTTTGATTCGAGCCGCAATGATGCCGCGTACATGCCGGTTGCCGGGCGTAGCAAAGGCTTCATAGACCGTCCATCCGGCGAGTATCGCGATGCCCTGCGCGCGCGCCGTCTCTATTGACGAATTTTTCGGTGGGTGATCGCGCAAGTCGAGTACAGCCACGACCTCGCAGCCTGCTTCGACCAAATCGAGGGTGGCATCGTAGCCCTGCTCGTTTGCCGTCACGACGACGGCGCGGCGGCCCGGTCGCACGCCATATTGGCGCAGCAAGCGCTGCGCGGCAGAGGCCATCATCACACCGGGCAGATCATTGTTGCGGAATACCAGCGGCTGTTCCATGGCGCCGGTGGCAAACACGACCTGCCGGGCGCGAAGCTTGTAGAGCCGATGGCCGCGCACCACCGGCAGCCAGTTGTCAGTGAACCAGCCATTGCAGATGGCGTCGGTCATCACGGTGATGGCGGGCTGCGCCGCGACCGCTTCGGTAAGTTCCCGCAGCAGACCGGCGGCTTCGGCATTGGCGCGCGCATAAGCGAGGCTGCCGCCAAGCTGCGGGTTTTCGTCAATGAGTGCGACATCGGCGCCGGCCGCCGCCGCCTCAAGCGCAGCGGACAGGCCGGCCGGTCCGCCACCCACCACAACGACGTCATGCCAGCCATAAGCCTTGTCGTAATAGCCGTGCGTTGCGTGTTCGCTCAGCCGGCCCAGCCCCGCCCGGCGGCGAAAAAACGGTTCCCAGAATGTCCAAGCGAAGCGCGGCCGGAAGAAAGCCTTGTAATAGAAGCCGACCGGCAGAAAGCGCGAAAACCATTCCATCATCGCCATGCGGTCTGAACGAAATGAGCCCGCAACATTCTGCGCCGTGACCTCTAGTCCTTCGGTGATGGGCACGCGATCGGCCAGTACATTGGGTTCATGCGGAAGCTGCACCAGCGTATTCGCGTCCTGCCCCGCCATGGTGAGGATGCCGCGCGGCCGGTGATACTTGAACGAGCGCGACAGAATCCATTGCCCATTGGCGGCAAGCGCGCTCGCCACCGTATCGCCGGCATAGCCTTCGAAGCTCTCGCCTTCGAAGGTGAACGCGATGCGCCGGCGACGATCGATCGCGGCACCAAAGGGGACGTCGAGCCGGTTGACTTGCCCGCTCACACCGTAACTCCCGGCGCGGCGCTACCGCTCCTTTTGGGAGCCGCAAAGATTTCATGGGGTGGATAGGTGCGAATGATTTCGTCGGTGCGCGTGTCACGCTCGGCGATGAACCAGTAGGCGGTCGGCACATGCATCCACCATTCGCGCACCAGGCCTGCCGGATTGTCGCGCAGGAACACGTAGCCTGCCCATTCCGCATCGCTGCAGGTCTGCGCATCCGGTTCGAAACGCACTTCGCCGCCGCAGATGAACTCCGAAATATTGCGCGGACCATTGAGCGGACAGGACATGATCTTCATGGCAGCGCTCGCTAATGCCCGACCGAAGCCGCGCCCTTTTCACCGACCAGGGCGAAGCGGGTGAAGCGATCGAGTACGAAAGGCTTGAGGAGGTCTGGCACGCGACCGCTCGCCAACATCTCCGCGTTGCGCTTGCCGCAGACCGGCGTCGCCTTGAAACCCCAAGTGCCCCAGCCGGCGTCGATGTAGTAGCTCCCGAGCGGCGTCTCGCCCATGATCGGCGAGAAGTCAGGCGTCATGTCGGCCATGCCGCCCCATTGGCGCAGCACCTTGACCGCGGCGAGCTGCGGAAACAGCTCCAGTATGTGCGCCATAAGCGATTCCTTGAATTCGAGCGTCGTGCGGTTCTGGTAGACGCCGTAGGGATCGGTCGAGGCGCCCATCACCAGTTCGCCGCGCGCACTTTGCGAGATGTAGACGTGCAGGCTGCCCGACACGATGATCGGGTCGAGGAACGGCTTGATCGGCTGCGAAACGCAGGCTTGCAAAGGAATGGTCTGGATCGGCAGCTTGAAGCCAGCCATTTCCGCCAACAGACTGGACGAGCCGGCGACGCACTGGATGATCTTGCCGGCACGAACATGGCCGCGCGTGGTCTCGACCCCGATGGCGCACCCGTTCTCGCGCAGGATGCCGGTAACTTCGGTCAACTGATGCAGTTCGGCCCCGCGCTCGACGGCGCCGCGCGCATAGCCCCAGGCTACCGCGTCATGACGGACAATGGCGCCCGGCGGGTGATAGAGCGCCCCAAGGATCGGGTAGCGCACGTCTTCAGACAGATTGAGCTGCGGACAAAGCTTCCGGATTTCATCGCGGCCGATGAGCTCGGAATTGACGCCAAGATGCTTGTTGACTTCGGCGCGCCAGCGCGAAGTCCGCATGGCCGCATCGGTGTGTGCGAGCGTCAGATGGCCGCGCTCGGCATA
>Ga0307442_1000452_pt1 | contig 19942 bp, 14 predicted proteins | sample SalMarWE160430MG_FD_202143 | JGI IMG/M metagenome (GOLD analysis project Ga0307442, IMG submission 202143) | Salt marsh sediment microbial communities from the Plum Island Ecosystem LTER, Massachusetts, United States - WE1604-30 | ecosystem: Environmental > Aquatic > Marine > Intertidal zone >...
TCGACCTCACCGGGCTTGAGATCGGCGACTCCGTCCATATTTCGGCGCTCAAGCTGCCGGAGGGTGTGCGCCCGACCATCACCGACCGCGACTTCACCGTGGCGACCATCGTTGGGCGTGCGGCTGAGGAGCCCGTGCCTGGCGCAGAAGAGGCCGAGGAGGCGGAGCCGGGTGAAGAGGGCGCCGAGGCCGCTGCTGAGGGCGCCCCCGAAGCCGAGGACAAGGATAGGGACAAGGACAAGGATAAGCCGAAGGAACGCGAGAAGAAGAAGGAATAGACCTTCTTTCGGCCCCGGCGATTTTTCGCACGTTGCACGCCCTGACATTCAACCTGGATGGTTTGGATGAAGCTTTTTGTCGGCCTCGGCAATCCCGGCCAGAAATACGTTTTCAACCGTCACAATGTCGGCTTCATGGCCGCCGATGCCATCGCCGCCGCGCACGGCTTCACCGACTGGCGCAAGCGATTCGAGGGCCTTGTTGCCGAAGGCCGGCTAGGACCGGAGCAGGTTCTCCTGCTGAAACCCCAGACCTTCATGAACGTATCCGGCCGCGCCGTCGGCGAAGCGGTGCGTTTCTATAAGCTCGACCAAGGCGACGTCGTGGTCTTCCACGATGAGCTTGACCTTGTTCCCGGCAGGATCAGGGTGAAAACGGGAGGCGGCGTGGCCGGCCATAACGGGCTTAGGTCCATAACCGCACACATCGGCAACGACTATGTGCGCGTGCGCATTGGAATTGGGCGCCCCGGCCAGAGCGGCCGCGCCGCGCATCACGTCTTACGCGATTTTGCCAAGAGCGATCGTGCGTGGCTCGAACCGCTTCTTGCCGCGATCGCCGCCGAGGCCCCCGATCTCGCTGAAGGAACGTTCGATAAGTTCCAATCGCGGGTCGCGCACGCGATGCAGACGGTTGAGACCCCTCAAGAGCCCTCGCCCAAGGCCAGACCTGACTCTGAACAGACGCTCGGCGCGAGGCTGCGCCGCTGGCTCGGCTCGTGAGGGTTCCTTAGTCATGGGTTTCAAATGCGGCATCGTTGGACTGCCGAATGTCGGCAAGTCCACCCTGTTCAACGCGCTGACCGCGAGCGCGGCGGCGCAGGCAGCCAACTATCCGTTCTGCACCATTGAACCGAATATCGGCGACGTTCCCGTTCCCGATCCGCGCCTTGACCGGCTTGCGGCAATTGCCAAGTCGAACCAGGTGATCCCGACGCGGCTGACCTTCGTCGATATTGCCGGGCTCGTGCGCGGCGCTTCGAAAGGCGAAGGTCTCGGCAATCAGTTTCTCGCCCATATCCGCGAGGTGGACGCGATTGCCTATGTGCTTCGCTGTTTCGAGGACACCGACGTGGTCCATGTCGAGGGCCGCATCGACCCGATCGCCGATGCCGAGACGATCGAAACCGAGCTCATGCTCGCGGATCTCGAAAGCTTGGAGCGGCGCCTGCCGATCTTGGAGAAAAAGATTCGCGGCCAGGATAAAGAGGCCAAGGAGACGCTTGAGCTGGTTGAGCGTGCCCTACCCCTCTTGCGTGACGGCAAACCTGCCCGTCTCATAAGCGTGGCCGACGACGAACGGCCCGCTTTCAAAGCGCTCGGCCTTCTCACCGCGAAACCCGTCCTCTATGTGGCCAATGTCGATGAAGCCTCGGCAGCATCTGGCAATAACTATTCGGCCCTAGTCGCCGAGCGTGCCGCCAAGGAGGGCGCAGGCTGCGTGGTGATCTCCGCCAAGATAGAGGCCGAGCTTGCCGATCTGTCGGCGCCGGAGCGGGAGGCCTATCTCGCCGATCTCGGTCTGTCAGAGCCCGGCCTCAACCGGCTCATCCACGAAGGCTACAAGTTATTGGGGCTAATCACTTATTTCACTGCCGGTCCCAAGGAAGCGCGCGCCTGGACCGTGCCGCGAGGAACGCGAGCGCCCCAGGCGGCAGGCGTGATCCATACCGATTTCGAGAAGGGCTTTATTCGCGCCGAGACCATCGCCTACGACGACTATGTGGCGCTTGCCGGAGAAGCGGGCGCGCGCGACGCCGGCAAGCTCAGGCTCGAAGGCAAGGAATACATCGTCAAAGACGGCGACGTGCTGCATTTCCGCTTCGCCAATTGAAACGAACCGTCGTTACGAAGACGCGCTTTTCGTCTTCGCCTTGGCGAGCGCGGGCTTGACCGCCTCCGCCGAGATCGGCGGCGTCACTCCCATCGACACATAAACATTCATCAGCCGCTCGACGCCGCCTTCGGCGGGTTTGACCCACTCCGACGGTACATAGATAAGGGCCCCGCCGAACGGGACCGGCGCCGATGGCACGAGCAGACCGAGATAGCTGCGCTCCCCGATCATGACCGGCTCGGGCGACGGCATAAGACCGAGCACCGCAGCACTTCCCTCCCCGCCGAAGAAGCACCACACCGGGCTCATACTTTTGAGGCTGTCCTCACCGCTGCCGCGATCGACAATGGCGACGAAGCGCTTCGCCAGGTCGTAAACGGTCGACACGAGAGGAATGCGCGTCATCGCCCAATCGAGACCGTTTACGATGAACGACCGGAGCCCCGACTCGACCATCAAGCCGAGCAGGAAAATAATGCCGACGACGAAGGCGAGTCCGAGAAGATAGGCGACAGTCGAGCTTGGCGCGATGTAGAGGCCGAGCGTGTTCCCAAGCCAGGTAATCACAGTCCCGACCAGGCTGCCCGGACCGGCGTAACTGGCGAGCAGCGACCCCACCCACCCGACGACGAACAGCGTGACGGCGATCGGCAGAAGGGCAAGAACGCCCGCAAGAAAGGTGCGTACGAAACGCGCCAAGTTCACCCTCCCGCTTTGGATCCGGCACGCGACGGAGCCGGAGCTTTGCCCGCGCAGAGGATCGCCGTCAACCCGGCTCGAACTGGATGAAGGTGCGGCCCGCGCTTAGCGCAGTGCCGCGGCGATATTACCGCCGTCAACCGTCACGATATGGCCGGTGGTCTTGCGTGCCTTGGCAAGAGCGACGAACGCGTTAGCCACGTCGGCCGCGGTGACCTCCTCGTGCAGCAGATTGCCGCTCATATAGTCGGCCTCCGACACGCCGCGGGCCTTGGCCCGGTCCTTGATCATGGCGTCGGTCAAAAGTCCGCTTCTGACCCGGTCGGCGTTCACGCCATTGGAGCGGATGCGTTCTGCGCCGTAATCGAGAGCGTATTGGCGCATGAGAAGCATGGCAGCGGCTTTGGGCAGGCCGTAGGGACCGAAATTCGCCCCCGGATTGACCGCCTGCTTGGATAGATTGAACAGAAGGGCGCCGCCTGTTCCTTGTTTCAACATGATGCGAACCGCTTCTTGCGCCACCGTTTGATGGGCAAAGAAGTTGAGCTCGAAGCTCTTGCGCAAGAGTTCGTCCGAAACCTCGCCGATCCGGCCTTGCCACGCCGCGCCCGCATTCGACACCAGAATATCAACGCCACCGAAACGTTCGCACAGCGCTGCGAACGCCGCTTTCACTTGCTTGGGCTTGGTCACATCGCATTGCAGCCCGAGACCCTTGATTTCCTTCGCCGCGCGCTTGGCCGCCTCCCCATCAATATCGACAATGCCAACTGCCGCCCCTTCTGCTGCAAGCGCCTTGGCCGTCGCGGCACCGATCGCGCCCGCGCCGGTCACGAAAGCGACTTGCCCGGTCAGAGGCTTTGCCACCGCGCCTTTGAGCTTTGCCTGTTCGAGGCTCCAATATTCGAGCGCGAACAAATCGCTTTCAGGCAGAGGCTCATAGCGGCCGATGGCTTCGGCATCGGTTACGACGCGGATAGTGTTCTCGGCGAGGTCGGCGGCGATCGCAGCGTCCTTGGCCGTGCGACCGAGCCCAAACAGGCCGAGGCCGGGGACCAGCACGACGCGTGGGGCCGAATCGAGTTTGACTTTGGTGCCGCCGGCGGCGGCATTCTCGCGGGCGAAATAGGCGTCGTAATCGGTAGCGAACTCGGCGACCCCCTTGCGAACGGCGTCCGAAAATGCTTCGAGCCGGCCGGCGTCAGGTGCCGGGACCAGGAGCGGCTTGTTCTTCGTGCGGATGATGTGGTCGGGCGTCACCACGCCACGCTGGCTGTAGGAGGAAAGCTCGGCGCCGTTCACATAGGCCAAGATCTCCGGCGCGGTGCGGAACGCGGCGATGAATCGGGTGGGCTCGGCGCCTTCGGGCTTAAGCGCGACGGCGCCACGGATGATGGGCGCGATGTCCGCCGCATCGGCCAGCGCAGGAGCGAGCGATTGCGGCGGAAAGACGATCGGACGCCCCTGGCGCAAACGGCTTTCGGCCAGCGACACCATCTCGATCATGCGTTCATAGGCCTCCTCGGCGCTCTCGCCGAAAGTGAAGATGCCGTGCTTGTGAAGAATGAGGCCAATGATTTCGGGCTTGTCCTCGAACGCTTGCGCGGCAGCCTTGGCCAGACCGAACCCAGGCGCGATGTAAGGCACGATCCCCATGCGGCCGTCATAGACCTCGCGCGCCAGCGCTTCCCCGTCAGGCTGATCGACCAGCGACAACACCGCCGCGGCATGAGTGTGGTCGACGAATTTATGCGGAAGGAAAGCATGCAGTAGCGTCTCGACCGACGGATTGGGCGCCGACGAATCGAGCAGGTTCAGCCGCTGCACATTGACCATGGATTCGTCCGACAGCGTCTCCAGCGCGCGAAGACGCCTGAGGGGCTCAAGCTTGACCGCAGGCAGGCCCCAGGGCTCGATATCGGCCATGTCGGCGCCGGAACCCTTGACGGCGATGACTTCGTGCTCCTCGCCGAGATCGTCACTCGCCCGCGTCTTGACCGAGGTGTTGCCGCCGCCATGCAAGACAAGCAACGGATCGCCGCCGAGCAGCCGCGTGGTGTAGACGCGAAGCGCGATGTCCGGGCCGACGCCTTCGGCGGCGTAAGCCTCCACCATCTCGCGCGCGGCAGTCTCGTTCCATTGGCTTTTCATCGCGGGCGTTGTGGCAAGTTTCGTCCGCTGCGGCAAGGGCCCCTCATGGCGCACCGGTCCGGGGCGCCGCCGGCCTAAGCGCGGCCTCCGCCGCGTCGAGCACGCGCTCGAATCCGGTGAACACCCAATAATGGCCGCTACCCCGAACGATCTCGAGCCGGCAATTGGGCAAGGTCTCCGCCAGATCGTATGCCGCCTCGGCCGGCACGATGGTGTCGCCGCTGCCCTGGCAAAGCACCGCCGGGACGTCGAGGTCTTGGATTGGAAGGCCCCACGGGGCGCAGTAGAGCCTTAAGTCCTGGACCGCGCCCCGTACACCCGGCCGAAGCCCTTCCCTTAGGGCTGCCTGAAGATTGGCTCTGACCTCCTCACGGGCGAGCACGTTCCGGTCCGAGCGAGGGACCCTCTGCATCAGCGCCCGATAGGCAACCCTTGGCGCAACCTGCACCAAAGCCCGCAGCGCGCCGAAAAACGCGCCGGTGACGACAGACGAACGAGCCAGCCGGGTGAAGATGAGGCGATGAAGCTTCGACATATGAATGCGGCGCCGGCACTCGGCGACAGGGCCGACCGGATTGATCAGCGTAAGCAAAGCGACGCGGTCCGGCATGGCACAAGCGGCGGCGACAGCAAAAGGCCCGCCGCCGGAAACGCCGATCAGAGCAAACCGGGTGAGCTTCAAGTCGCCGGCAAGCGATTTTAGGTCTTCAGCCGCCTCGGTCAGGCTGTCTTGCCGGTGATGCTCTGAAAGCCCGTAGCCCGGACGTTCGGGCGCTATGACTCTCAATCGCCTCTGGCGCGCCCCCTCGTCGGTGAGAGCGAACATGAAGCGCGAGCCGGGCGTACCGTGCAGGGCAAGAACGGGCAGACCTCGACGGTCGCCATATTCGGCGAAACCGATCCGCCGGCCGCCGGGCAGATGCAAGATTTGCGATGCCGCCGGCGAACCTTCGCTCGTGCCGCCAGGACGCTTAGCGCGAGTAGAACTCGATGACGAGGTTCGGCTCCATGATCGTGGCATAGGGCACGTCGGAGAGCGTCGGTACGCGCGTGAGCTTGGCCGTCATCTTGTTGTGATCGACGTCGATATAGTCGGGCACATCGCGCTCGGGGCTTTGAGCCGATTCGAGCACCATGCCGACATCCTTGGCCCGATCTCTCACTTCGATCAGATCGCCCTCGCGGCAGCGATAGCTTGGGATCGTCACGCGCCTTCCGTTGACCTGCACATGACCGTGGCTGACGAATTGCCGCGCGGCGAACACGGTCGGCACAAATTTGGCGCGATAGACGATGGCGTCGAGCCGGCGTTCGAGCAGACCGATCAGCTTCTCCGACGTGTCGCCCTTCAGTCTCGCCGCCTCGTGATAGATGGCCTTGAACTGTTTTTCGGTAATGTTGGCGTAATACCCCTTGAGCTTTTGCTTGGCGCGGAGCTGCTGGCCGTAATCGGACAGCTTGCCGCGCCGGCGCTGGCCATGCTCGCCGGGGCCATATTCGCGCTTATTGTAGGGGCTCTTCGGCCGGCCCCAGATATTCTCGCCGAGCCGGCGGTCAATCTTATGCTTGGCGCGAACACGTTTTGTCATGCGTCTCAACTCTCCAAATCAAATCGAGCGCCATTGCGGGTCTTGCTCCCCGCGCCGGCTCAAGAACCTTGCTGGGTAAGGCGGCTTTTGCCGGATTTTTCCGGCGTCCTCGAGGCGGGAGGCGCCTCAAAGACTTCGCCCGCGCTCTGTTACACGCGAATGTGGGAAAGTGTCAATTGGACGGCGCGGGCTGAGGTTTCGGCGCCGGCGCCGGCTGGGGCACAGATTTCACATAGGCGTTGATCGCGGCTATGACCTTCTGCTTCTGCTCGGGGGGGCATTTTGGCCGGTTTGGCGCCGTAGCCGCGGAATTTTGCTCCGCCGCGCCTTGTTTCGACGCATCAGCGGCTTCGGAATCGCCGACCTTGGCATTGCCGGCGAAGTAGGACACTGAAAATAGAAAGAGCGCGTTGACCATCAGGAGTTGCGGCTCAGTCCAGCTCTTCTTGGCCCGCTCGCTGCCGATCAGCGCCCGATAGTTGGCTTGAGCAAGATCGGGTAGCTCGCAAACCTCGGCATAGGCCGACCGCGTTGCGGCACGAATCACACGCCGCGCATCATCATTGGGAATTTGGAATATGAGGGGGTCCGATTTGTCGAGCTTGACCGGTTTGCCGTCAGGCCCCGGCTGTTCGTCGGGAATAAGCGAGAACGCATAGCTTTGCATGACGCCCACCGCATTGTCGCTCAGCCCGCCCTGCGGCTGCGGTTGCGGTTGCGGTTGGGGAGTGGTGGCGGCAGCATGACCTAAGGGCATACCCATCAGTAGCACTAAAGCCGCGGCGATCGCCGCTCCGATCCACTGATGAATAAACCCCCTAAGCATCGGCAGCCCTCCCTCTTCCCGGTCGGAAGCTAGGCGTTGATGAGGGCCATCGCAATAGCAGAAACGGGGCGGAACTATGACCTCTCTTGATCGCTGTCGGGCGGCGTGCGCCGCGACAGGGAGGCAATAATTCCGCGCCAGGTGCGCACATCCTGCTCGGTCGCACCCATGCGGTGAAACATGTTGCGGATGGCCCTGATCATCGAAGGCCGCTTCTCCGCCGGATAGAGAAAACCTGCGCGATCGAGTTCGGCTTCGAGATGCTGGAACAGGCCCAAAAGCTCGGCCCGTTGCGCTGGCCGGGTGCCGGACAGCGCCAGGCCTTCGGTCGCCGCCTTGTCAACGGACGTCGCGCGTCCAAGCGACGACGCGGCCGTGCTCGCCTTGAGCCATTCGTACGAAAACAACAGCACGGCCTGGGGCAAACTCAACGAAGCCAAATCAGGGTTGACCGGTGCGGTGAGGATCGCATCGGCAAGCGCGATGGTGTCGTTGTCAAGACCGCTGCGCTCGGGCCCAAACAGAACTCCAGTGCGCTGTGACTTTTCTTGGCGCCGCCTCAACTCGGTGGCCGCGCTCTCGGGGCTGAGCACCGGCTTCACCATCTCCCGGCGCCGCGCAGTCGAGGCGAGCACGAAGTTGAGATCGCCCACGGCATCGCCCGCGCTCTCATAAACGGTGGCCCGATCGACGATTGCGGCGGCGCCCGCCGCCGCCGCCCGCGCCTTGTCGTTCGGCCAGCCGTCGCGCGGCGCCACCAGCCGCAACTCGGTCAACTCGAAATTGGCCATGGCCCGTGCGGCGAAGCCGATGTTCTCGCCAAGCTGCGGCTCGACAAGGATGATAGCGGGCATCGGCGTGCCGTCCGCGCCGGCAGAGCGGCCCGTTGCGGTAAGGCGTTCGGGGGCCGAGGGACTCCTCGCCTGCAATTGCTCTTTGGTTTCGGTTCTTGCTTTCATCGAGGACGCACGATGCTATAGAGGGCGGGTTTTCCGCAAATGGGGGGCAGAACACGCTGTTTTTCGGCCCTCCCCGTCTCGCCCGAACCCAGCGCCGGAGATTTCATACGTGAACAAGATCAAGGTTAAGAACCCGGTCGCCGATCTCGAGGGGGACGAGATGACGCGGGTCATCTGGGAGTTGATCAAGGAAAAGCTGATCTTCCCCTATCTCGATCTTCCGCTGCTCATATTCGACCTCGGCATCGAGAATCGCGACCTGACCGACGACCAGGTCACCATCGACGCCGCCAAGGCCATCAAGGAATACGGTGTCGGGGTCAAATGCGCGACGATCACACCGGACGAAGCGCGGGTGAAAGAGTTTGGGCTCAAAAAAATGTGGCGGTCACCCAACGGGACCATCCGCAACATTCTCGGCGGCGTCATCTTCCGCGAACCCATCATCTGCAAGAACGTGCCGAAGCTTGTTCCGGGATGGACCAAACCGATCGTCATCGGCCGTCACGCTTTCGGCGACATCTACCGTGCCGTCGATTTCCGGGTGCCGGGCAAAGGCACGCTTACGATTAGGTTTGAAGGAGACGACGGCACAAACATCGATCACGTCGTGCATGAGTTCGAGGGCTCCGGCGTGGCGCTCGGCATGTTCAATCTGGACAATTCGATTCGCGACTTTGCGCGGGCCTGCTTCAACTATGGGCTCCGGCGCAATATGCCGGTCTATATGTCGACCAAGAACACGATCCTCAAAGTTTATGACGGCCGCTTCAAAGACATCTTCGCCGAAATATTCGAGACGGAGTTCAAACCCGCGTTCGACGAGCGCGGCCTGACCTACGAGCATCGCTTGATCGACGACATGGTCGCGGCGGCCTTGAAATGGTCGGGCGGCTATGTGTGGGCGTGCAAGAATTACGACGGCGACGTTCAGTCTGACACGGTGGCCCAAGGCTTCGGCTCGCTCGGGCTGATGACCAGCGTGTTGATGACGCCCGATGGCAAGACGGTGCTGGCCGAAGCCGCGCACGGCACCGTGACCCGCCACTTCCGGCAGCACGAACAGGGCCGCGAAACCTCGACCAACTCCACCGCATCGATCTTCGCCTGGACCGGGGCGCTGAAGCACCGCGCCAAGCTCGACGGCAATACCGAGCTTTCCGACTTCGCCGAGGCGCTGGAACGGGTAACGATCGAGACCATCGAGTCGGGCTTCATGACCAAGGATCTCGCCCTTCTGATCGGCGCCGATCAGAAGTGGCTCTCGACCAGCGGTTTTCTCGACAAGATCGGCGACAATCTTCGCAAAGAGATGGCCGACCGCGCCGCGGCTTAAGCGTCAGGCGCTTTCCGCGCGGGAGGCGGCAAGTTCGCTTCCGCCTGCGATCCGCGCCGCAATCGCTTCGAGCGCAGCTTCGGCCTGGGCTCCGTCGGGGCCGCCGGCTTGGGCGAGATCGGGACGCCCGCCGCCGCCTTTGCCGCCAAGCGCCTCGGCGCCGATCTTGACCAGCTCGACCGCATCGTAGGTTTCGGTGAGATCGGAGGTCACGCCAACCACGAGCCCTGCCTTGCCCTCCTCGCTCACCCCAACGATGGCGACGATGCCGGACCCCAATTGCCGCTTGGCGTCATCGACCAGGCCGCGCAAATCCTTTGGCGTTACCCCGTGGACCGTCCGCGCCAGCAGCCTGACTTTGCCAAGCTCGCGCACCGCTGGAGCAGCCGTTTCCCCTCCCCCGCCAAGGGCGAGATTGCGCTTGGCCTCAGCCAGCTCGCGTTCGAGCTTGCGCCGCTCGTCGATCACCGCGCCGAGACGGTCGATCAGCTCATCGGGCGCGACCTTGAGCAGCTCCGCCGCCTCGCGCACGCGCTCATCTTGGCCGGTGAGAAAGGCCCGGGCGGCATCCCCGGTCAGCGCCTCAACGCGCCGCACCCCTGACGCCACCGCGCTCTCACTGACGATCTTGAGCAGACCGATATCGCCGGTCCGCCGCACATGGGTCCCGCCGCAGAGCTCGACCGAGTAGGCATGACCCGCCCGCTCGCTGTTGGCATCGACCCCCATGCTGACGACTCGGACCTCTTCGCCGTATTTCTCGCCGAACAGGGCAAGCGCGCCCTGTTCGATCGCCTGGTCGGGCGTCATGAGATGGGTCTCGACCGGCGCGTTCTGCAGGATCATGGCATTGACCAGATCCTCGACTTTGCGGATCTCGTCATGGGTCATGGGCTTGGGGTGCGAGAAATCGAAACGAAGCCGCCCCGCTTCGACCAGAGAACCCTTCTGCGCCACATGAAGCCCCAGCACTTGGCGCAGAGCCTCATGCAGGAGATGCGTGGCCGAATGATGGGCGCGCGTCGGCGTGCGGCGGGCATGATCGACCTCGGCCATCACTTCGTCGCCGACTTTTAGCGCGCCGGCCGTCATGACGCCCTCATGAAGATAGAGCGCATGGAGTTTCTTCTGCGTGTCCTCAACCTCGAAGCGCGCGCCCTTGCCGACTGACAGCGTGCCGCGATCGCCGACCTGCCCGCCCGATTCGGCATAGAACGGAGTCTGATTGACGATCACGATGCCGCGCTCGCCTTTGTTCAACTTATCGACGCGCGCGCCGTCCTTGATCAGCGCAACGACCCCGCCGGACGCCGTCTCGGTCTCGTAGCCGAGAAACTCGGTGGCGCCGAGTTCCTCCTTCAGTTCGAACCACAGCGCCTCGGTCGCGGCTTCGCCCGAGCCTGCCCAGGATTTCCGCGCCTCGGCGCGCTGGCGCTCCATGGCGGCGGAAAAGCCCTGCGCGTCGACCCCAATGCCGCGGGCTTTGAGCGCGTCTTCCGTGAGGTCGTAGGGAAAGCCGTAAGTGTCGTAGAGCTTGAAGGCGACTTCGCCCGGCAGCGTGGCCCCTTGCTTGAAATCCTTGGTGGCATCGTCGAGCAGCCGCAGACCCCGGCCGAGCGTCTCGCGGAAGCGGGTCTCTTCCAGCTTCAGCGTCTCCTCGATGAGGCTTTGTCCCCGCTCGAGCTCGGGATAGGCGCGGCCCATCTGCTCGATCAGCGCCGGCACCAGACGATAGAGCAACGGCTCCTTGGTGCCGAGAAGATGGGCGTGCCGCATGGCGCGGCGCATGATACGGCGCAGCACATAGCCGCGTCCTTCGTTGGACGGAAGCACACCGTCGGCAATGAGGAAAGACGATGCGCGCAAGTGATCGGCAATGATGCGGTGGCTAGCCGCATGCTGGCTATCGGCCGGCACGCCGGCCAATTCGACCGACGCCTCGATCAGCGCGCGGAACAGATCGATGCCGTAATTGTCGTGCGTGCCCTGAAGCACGGCGGCGATGCGTTCAAGCCCCATGCCGGTATCGATCGACGGCTGGGGCAGAGCGGTGCGCTCGCCGCTTGCAAGCTGCTCGGACTGCATAAAGACGAGATTCCAGATCTCGACGAAGCGGTCGCCGTCGGCCTCCGGACTGCCCGGCGGACCGCCAGGAAGAGAAGCCCCGTGATCGTAGAAAATCTCCGAGCATGGGCCGCAAGGTCCGGTATCGCCCATCGACCAGAAATTATCGCTGCCGGCGATGCGAATGATCTTGTTGTCGGGAAACCCGGAAATCTTGCGCCATAGCGAAGCGGCCTCGTCATCGTCGACGAACACGGTGATCAGCAGCCGGTTCGGATCGAGCGCGAAGTCGCGGGTCAGAAGCTCCCAGGCAAGCAGGATGGCGCGCTCCTTGAAGTAATCGCCGAAAGAGAAATTACCGAGCATCTCGAAGAAGGTGTGGTGGCGCGCGGTGTAGCCGACATTGTCGAGGTCGTTATGCTTGCCGCCGGCGCGCACGCATTTCTGCGCCGTCGCCACGCGTGGCGCTTTCGGTTTCTCGGCGCCGGTCAGCACGTTCTTGAACGGCACCATGCCGGCATTGGTGAACATCAGCGTCGGATCGTGACGCGGCACGAGAGGCGCCGACGGCAGGACGATATGGTCGTTCCTGGCGAAAAAATCGAGGAAGGCGGCACGGACATCGTTGGTGCGGCTCGGCACGGAGCCTGCGCGCTCATTCGCGGGCGTGCGGCCGCTTTTAGCGCCCTTAGGCTCAGCGCCGGTCTTCTTTGCACCCTTGCGTTTAACAGAGGTCATAACAGCGTGACGGGGGACTTTTGGTTTGTGTGACGGCTCACGGGCGCCTGAACGGACCCTAACCTGAGTCGCCAAAATCAGGCAGCGCCGCACCCTCTCCCGAGACGGGAGAGAGCCCGACGTCCCGCGTCAGACATAAGGTGAGGAACAGAGGCTGTCCAGCAGACCGATAAGGTTAAGGGAAGCCCGGTTATGCCCGCCGTCCACGGCGCCCGGATCTTTCGGAGATTGGCGTGACTGAGCCCGTCTCCTCGGCACCGGCATCTTCGCCGCCTTCGGCAGCCTCAGGCTCCGATTCCTCCTCCAGAATTTGCCCGGCCAAGAGGCCGGCACTTTGCCGGACCGCCCGCTCGATCTTCTCGGCGATCTCGGGGTGCTCCTTCAAATAGGTCTTGGCGTTCTCCCGGCCCTGGCCGATCCGCTCGCTATCGAAGGAGAACCATGCCCCCGATTTTTCGACGATACCGGCCTTCACGCCGAGATCGACGAGCTCACCGGTTTTGGAAATACCCTCGCCATACATGATGTCGAATTCGACCTGCTTGAAGGGCGGCGCCACTTTGTTCTTCACCACCTTCACGCGGGTCTGATTGCCGACAACTTCGTCGCGCTCCTTGATGGCACCTATGCGGCGAATGTCGAGACGGACCGAGGCATAGAATTTCAACGCATTGCCGCCGCTCGTGGTCTCCGGATTGCCGAACATCACGCCGATCTTCATGCGGATCTGATTGATGAAAACCACCATGCAGCGAGACTTGGAGATCGAGCCGGTCAGCTTGCGCAAGGCTTTACTCATCAGCCGCGCTTGCGAGCCCGGAAGCTGGTCGCCCATTTCGCCTTCGAGTTCGGCCTTAGGCGTCAGCGCGGCGACCGAGTCGACCACCAGAACGTCGATGGCGCCTGACCGCACCAGAGTATCGGCGATCTCAAGCGCCTGCTCACCGGTGTCGGGCTGAGAAATCAAAAGCTGTTCGAGATCGACACCGAGCTTGCGCGCATAGATCGTATCGAGCGCATGTTCGGCGTCGATGAAGCCGCAAATGCCGCCGCGTTTCTGCGCCTCGGCGACGACATGCAGCGCGAGCGTGGTCTTGCCCGAGGATTCGGGCCCGTAAATCTCGACGACACGGCCGCGCGGCAGGCCGCCGATCCCGAGCGCGATATCGAGGCCAAGTGAGCCGGTCGAGATGGCTTCCACCTCGACCGCGGTCTCGTTCTGGCCGAGCCGCATGATGGAGCCCTTGCCGAAGCCGCGCTCGATCTGGGAGATCGCCGCTTCAAGTGCCTTCTCTCGATCCATTTCATTTCCTTCGACGAGGCGCAGCGCGACATTCGACATGGAAGCTCTCCCTTATTTCACAAGCAGGCTCTAGATCGCAATTCCGGGGCTCTCCTCGCACCCTCGCCCGGGAAATCCATTCAGCCTTTAGGGTCGGCTTGGGTCGCGGGCGGGGATGCGAGCTTGCGGACAACTGTACACGTTTTGTTCTATGTTCGCAATATGTTCTTTTCGGTACGTTCGGCAGGAAAACAGCCCTGATTTAAGACGTTTCCGCCGCTTGAACCTTGGCTTTGGTGGCCTGCGTGCCGTGCAGAGCGGCCTCGACGGCCTCACGATAGCCGTACCGGTCGATGAAGGGTTTGAGCCGCTCGGCCACTTTGCGCTTGAGGGAGGCCGGCATGTCATAGCGCGACACTTTGTGCTCGGAGCGCTCCCCCAGAATCGCCCGCATCGGCCCTTCGGCCTGCTCGAAGCCGGGAATGTCGAGGCGCCGGTAGATGTCTCGCATCGAGGCGACCGGGTCCTTGACGAAATCCTCGTAGCGCAACTCGACCAGGCGATCCTTCGGGATCAGATGCTTGTCCTCCTCATAGTCCTCGGTCAGCCGCGCGAACATGTCGAGCACATAGTCGTCGAGCCAGGGATCGAGCTGCGGCGGATTGTGAAGGCCTTGCACCGAATAGAGCGCGCGCCACAGCTTCACCGTGGACGGAAAAACGTTGAGCGGGTTCCGCGCGAGATAGACATAGCGGGCGTCCGGGAAGAGCTCGGTCAGCAGTTTGAGGCGCGCGGCATTGGCCGGCGACTTCATCACCAAAGGCTTGCCGTGCTTGAGCGCAAGCCGCCGGTAGAACCACATATAGGCGTCGGCCCATTTTTTCTTGGCGGCTTCACTCAATCCCTTGAAGTCGAGATAATCACTGTCGGCCGGCCCCAGGCGCGGCCACGCATTGGTGATGTAGGGCGTGCCCTCGCCCAGCATCATCATGCCGAATTCTTCTTCCTGCGGGCGGTCGAAGCCGACCGGCACATCGTCCTGGGGACGCTTCTTGGGCAGAAGCACCTTCATCACTCTGTCGAGATGACCTTCGGTCAGAAGGAAATGGTGCGGGAAAAAGGTTTCATAGGTGGTCGGATAAGCGAGATTGGGATCGACCGAGAAGAGATCGTGCAGGAACGTGGTGCCGGAACGCCAATGGCCGATGACGAAGATCGGCGGCTGATCGAGAGGCAGCGCTTCGGCCGCTTTGCGGTATTTCGCTTCCGAGATCCGATAGAGCACCGAATTCCACGGCACCCACAGGAACAGGGCCAGCGTGTCGGGGATGCAATTGAGCGTGAAGCTATAGTTGCCGCGGCGGAACAGCTTCATCAGGGCGCCGAAGCGCATGCCGAACCAGAAATAGATCAGCCGCCCGCCATAACGCTCGATGGTGAGCGCAGGGACGCGCGGCTTGGCGAGGCGCCGTCTGGCGATCTCGTCGGCTGCCTCAGGCGGAACGACTTCGTAATCCGGCACGCGGGGGCACTCCAAAAGGCCACGGATTAAAGGCTTCGATCCAGGCGTTTAGACGCGATCTGTGGCGAAGGAAAGTCCCCTTGGGCGCCGCGCAGGACCGTTCTAGCGGCCGTCCTCAAGCGCCGCCTTTACCGCCGCAGCGAGCTGCTTCAGATCGAACGGCTTTTGCAGGAACATGAAATCCTCGTTCTCGGCGAGATGCTGGCGGAAGGCGTCTTCGGCATAGCCTGAGATGAAGATGACTTTCAGATCGGGATGGTCGCGGCGCAATTCCTCGAACAGCGCCGGACCGTCCATCTCAGGCATCACCACGTCGCTGACCACGAGATCGACATCGCCATCATAGCGGGCGAACACATCAAGGGCTTCAGCACCAGTCGTCGCTTCGAGGACGCGATAACCGCGCTGGCCGAGTGCGCGTGCGGCGAAGCTTCGCACCGCGTCCTCGTCCTCGACCAGGAGCACCGTCCCGTGTCCGGTCAAATCCCTCGGCTTTTCAGGTTGGCGCTCGAGCTTGCCGGCGGCAACCTCAGCCTCGGTCTCGATATAGCGGGGAAGATAAACCCGCATCACCGTGCCCTCGCCCGGTTCGCTTTCGGCGGAAATATAGCCGCCGGTTTGCTTGACGATGCCGTAGACGGTGGAAAGCCCAAGCCCGGTGCCGCGGCCGGTTTCCTTGGTGGAGAAGAACGGCTCGAAAATCTTCTGCTGCACCTCTTCCGTCATGCCCGTGCCGGTGTCGGTCACCTCGATCAGGACGTACTCGCCCGGCGGCACAAGCTGCGGCCCCAGCTTGCGGGCGTCGTCCTCGCCGATATTGGCGGTGCGGATCGTCAGCTTGCCGCCATTGGGCATCGCATCCCGGGCATTCACCGCAAGATTGACGATCACCTGCTCGAATTGATGAAGGTCGGCTTTCACCGGCCAGAGGTCGCTCGCCTGGTCGAGCGTGAGCTCGACATTCTCGCCCAGCAGCCGGCTGAGCAGAATGGAAAGTTCCGACAGCACATCGCCGAGCTGAAGCACCTGCGGGCGCAAGGTCTGCTGGCGGGAGAACGCAAGCAGCTGCCGTACCAGCCCTGCCGCCCGGTTGGCGTTCTGCTTGATGTTGATGATGTCCTGGAACGCCGGATCGGTCGGCCGGTGATTCATCAGGAGGAAATCCGAGAAGCCGATGATCGCCGTCAGCATATTGTTGAAGTCGTGGGCGATGCCGCCGGCAAGCTGGCCGACCGCCTGCATCTTCTGCCCTTGTGCGATCTGCATCTCAAGCGCGCGCTGCTCGGTGGTGTCGATGGCGTAGGCGATCGCGGCCTCGCTATGGCCTTCGCTCTGCTCGATGGGACTGAGATAGATCCTGCCGCTGCGTTCCTTGTCGCTGGCGAAGGCGATGTCCACCGGATCGATCAAGCCTTGCCGGGCAAGCGCCGCATCGAGCGCGCGCCGCAGCGCCGGCCCGCTTTCGGCATCGACCAGATCTTCAAGGCGAAGCCTGGCCTCATCCTCGGAGGCCACGCCGAACAACCGCATGAAGGCCGCGTTGGTCGCGCTGACAATGCCTTCGCCATCGACCGTGGCAATGGCGATCGGGGCGGAATGGAACAGCCGCGCGAATCTGAGCTCGGCGGTACCGGCTTCCTCGAGTTCTCCGGGCCCGCGATTGAGAACGAGTGCATGCGCCAATCCCCCGCCTGCGCCACCCCGCGGCAGACGATGCAGGACTCGCACCGGCAGGCTCGTGCCGTCCGCCCTGACCAGATCGATGTCCAAGCGCCGCGTCGTTCCTGGCGCCTGGCCGCCCCCGGCCGGTGCAATCAGCGCTGCGCTATCGGCCGACATGATTTCTTCAAGCTTCAGCGGCCGGCCGGCGACTTCCGACAGGTCGAGACCGAGCCATTGGGCAAGCGTGGCGTTCAGATAATCGATCGTGCCGTCGGCATCGGCGGTGAAGAAGCCGGCCGGCGCGCTGTCGAGATAGGCGATTGCCGCTTGCACTTTGGCGAAGCTCGCCTCCTCGCGCGCGCGATCTGCGGTGATCTCTTCGACCTGCCATACGACCAGCGGGCCTTTGCGGCCCGAATCGGGATCGGGCGGCATGGGCTGAACCGAAATGCGGAACCAGCCCGGCGCAACGCCGGCCTCGTCCTCGTCCCCATCTGCCGGAGGCAGACGGAAATCCTCTCTCAGGCCGCGCCCTTGTTGTGCCGCGCGCGCCAGCCGAAAGACCGTCTCGGAAAGATGCGCATCGGCCGCGAACGCGCGATCCGGCGCAGGGACGCTGCCCGCCTCCGGATCGAGGCCGAGCAGCTCACGATAGGCCTCGTTGGCATAGAGCACACGGCCGGCGCTATCGGCGATGAGAGCGCCTTGCGGCAGATTGTCGACGAAAGCTTTGGTGACATCGTTGCGCGCGTCCCGCGATCCGAATCGAAGAATGCCGACGGCGCCGGCGAACAGGCAGAACACCCCGATCACGGCCAAGCCGGCAAGGAGCGCGAGCACGAACGGTTCTGCGATCTCGCGGGACACCACCGCAAGGCCGACCGCAGCCAGCGCCAAGGCAAGGGCGAGCAGAATAACGAGTCCGACACTGCTGTCGCGAACGCCGCGGTCGGCGGCAGGCGAGGCGTAGCGCATCGGCGCGTCGATATCGGTCATGTCACGCAAATTAGCCGATTCGAATTGTGTTGAGGCACAGTGTCTTGTAGCAAATCGCCCTTAACGCGCCCAAAACGACGCCGCCGGGGCCAAGAAGGGCATAAGACAGGCACCGGATTTAGGCAGACGCGGACCGAAAAACTCGTGCACTTTAGCCGTTTTCACTTGACTGTGACCGGAACACCATAGTGGTTTTTCTTGCGATTGACGGCTGAGTGCGGTAAATGTGCCTTACGCGCTTGCGGTAGCCCTGCGTTGTAGGGGCAAGCGGATGAGGTGACGCCGGTAGCTTCAGTCGCTTCTACCGCAAGGACGCCGGCAGTTCCCTGCTAATGGTCCGACACCGACTGGCCAAGGCCAGTCATGTCAGTCCCCCAAACTTCTCCACTCCCCGCCTCGGCGGGGAGTTTTTTTATGGCGCCCGTAGAGGATGCGTGGAGAAATTGCCGGCATGATGCCCGCCCAGGATCGGATCGGCTTCGGTGCCGTCCTCATCTGCATCGCGATCGCTTTCGCAGGCGCTCAAGCCTTGGCCGCGGACTTGCCGGAGGACTTCGTCTATCTCCGCGACGTGGAGCCAACCATCGTCCAGGACATGCGCTACGCCGGGAGCAACAACTTCACCGGTGCGCCCGTGCCGGGTTACGACGCGCCGGAATGCGTGCTGTTGCGGCCGGCCGCCGAAGCGCTCAAGAAGGTTCAGGCCGATCTCCGCCCCAACCTTACGCTCAAAGTGTACGACTGCTACCGGCCGGCGCGCGCGGTGGCGTCCTTTGTCGCTTGGGCCAAGAAGCCTGATGTGCCGTCCGCCAAGCTGGTGCACTATCCCAATCTGCCGAAGGCGGTGTTGTTTCCCGATTACATCGCCACGCGCTCAGGCCATTCGCGCGGCGCGACGCTCGATCTCACGCTCGTTCCGATCGCCACGGCGGCGCAAAGTTCGTCCCAAGCTGAAAGCGCCGCGCCGCGAGCCTGCACCGCACCGCAAGAGGGACGCGCGCCCGACGGCAGCCTCGCCATGGGAACGAGCTTCGACTGCTTCGATGTGAAAGCGAATACGGCAGCGCCGGGCCTCACCGAAGATGAACGCGAGAATCGTGCAATGCTGGTCGATGCGATGCAGGCGCGCGGCTTCAAGAACTATCCGAAAGAGTGGTGGCACTACACTTTCGAGCCGGAGCCTTATCCTGAGACCTATTTCGATTTTCCGATCGAGCCACGCACCAATGACGGGGGACGGTGACGGGACAACCAAGCTCGACGCCGCTTGAGACCGCCATCCCGGCACGTCTCGACCGGCTTTATTGGGGACGGTTTCACACCCTCATTGTCCTCGCCCTTGGCATCACCTGGGTTCTTGACGGGCTGGAGGTTACGCTTGCAGGCGCCGTCGCCGGCGCTCTGAAAGAGAGTCCGGTTCTCAATTTCAGCAATGCCGAAGTTGGCCTCGCCAGCAGCTTCTATCTTGCGGGCGCGGTATCGGGCGCGCTTCTGTTCGGCTGGCTGACCGACAGACTTGGGCGCAAGCGCCTGTTCTTCATCACGCTCGCCGTCTATCTCGTGGCTACGGCGGCCACGGCATTCTCCTGGAACTTTGCCAGCTTCGCGCTATTCCGCTTTCTGACCGGAGCCGGCATCGGCGGCGAATACACCGCGATCGCCTCGACCATTCAGGAATTCGTTCCGGCGCGGTATCGCGGCTGGACCGACCTCATCATCAACGGCAGCTTCTGGATCGGTGCCGCACTCGGCGCTGGCGGCTCGATCGTGTTGCTCGATCCGGCGCTGCTTCCCCCCGATTGGGGCTGGCGGGCGGCCTTCTTCATCGGTTCGGTGCTCGGGCTTGGCATTCTCGTGATGCGATCGTGGATTCCGGAATCGCCGCGTTGGCTCATGACGCACGGCCGGGCGGACGAAGCGCATGACATCTTGGATCGGATAGAAGACGGCCATCGCAAGCGCGGCCACCACATTCCCGACGAGGAGCTTCCGACCTTCCGCCT
>Ga0307442_1000455_pt1 | contig 19835 bp, 19 predicted proteins | sample SalMarWE160430MG_FD_202143 | JGI IMG/M metagenome (GOLD analysis project Ga0307442, IMG submission 202143) | Salt marsh sediment microbial communities from the Plum Island Ecosystem LTER, Massachusetts, United States - WE1604-30 | ecosystem: Environmental > Aquatic > Marine > Intertidal zone >...
CTACAGCGGGGTGGAGGCGGTGATCGACAAAGATCGGGCCGGCTTCAAGCTGGCTCAGGCGGTAAAGGCGGACAAGTTTCTCATCCTCACCGACGTGGAGAAGGTTTTCCTCAACTTCAACAAGCCGGAACAGAAGGCTCTGGATCGAATCACCGTGAAGGAGGCCGAACGCTTTGCGGCGGAGGGTCACTTTCTGGCCGGATCCATGGGACCGAAGATCGAGGCGGCCATACGTTTCGTCAAGTGGAGCGGAAAGGAAGCGATCATCACCTCCCTGGACAAGGCTCTGGAGGCAGTCCAGGGTAAAATCGGTACCCACATCGTGCCGTGAAGCCGGACGTGATGCTGAGCCAGGGCACCTACCTTGAGGCTTGTTCGGGCTGTTGAATCATGATCGACAATTTCTCCTGGGTTATCCGCGATAAACTGGCCGGCTCCGCTATCCCGGATGAAGCGTACGCCGGAAGGAGCACCCTGTTTGGTGGAGGCGGTATTACAGCTACCGACCTGGCCGATCTATACGGCCGGGGGATCCGCTGCCTCGTATCTCTCACCAGCAGGGCCGAGGATCTCGGCCCTCTCTGCCGCACGGCCGGCTTGAAGTGGCTCTACTATCCGATAACCGACTTCGGGATTCCGGACAGCGTCGATTCGTTCGACAAACTGATCACCGCGATCATCGACTCCATGAATCGGACCAGACCGGTTTGCGTACATTGCTTCGCCGGAATCGGCCGCACCGGCCTGGTACTGTGCTGCACCGTGGGCAGATACCTGCGGCTGCCCGCGGCCCGGGCAATCGTCACGGTCCGCAGGACCCGCTCCGCCCTGGAGACCCGGGAGCAGGAGAGCTTCGTCCGGCGATACCTGGATAGATTCTGAATCCTCCTCAGGCACCCGTTTTTTATTTGTTAAAACATTACTAAAATAGTATTATATAGAGCATTGCACGGTGCTCATTATGTTTGAAACACTCGCTCTGAATGACAAGGAGTATCTGAGTCTCCTTGGTACCGATGGAAATCTAAAAGACACAGCTTCTCAAGCGCCCCTGCTCTCCGACCGGGATATACTGTCCGCCTACCGGCTGATGCTCCTGGCCCGCCAGGCGGATGATTGGGCGGTGAGCCTGAACCGTCAGGGAAGGATGGCCACCTATCCCCCGAACAAGGGACAGGAGGCCAACGCCGTCGGAGCCGTACTGGCTCTTCGGGAGGATGACTGGCTGGTTCCCGCCTTCCGCGAGCTGGGCGCCCTGATCGCCAAGGGGATTCCCCTTCACCAGGCATACATGTACTGGTACGGAAACGAACAGGGCAGCAATCTGGCGCCGGAGATCTACCATGCGCTGCCGATCGCCATCCCGGTCGGCAGCCAACCCCTGCACGCCGTGGGTATCGCCTACGCGGAGAAGTTGAAGGCAAGCGGGCGAATCGTTTTGACCTTCATGGGCGAGGGAGCCACTTCCCAAGGGGCGGTGCATGAAGCCTTCAATCTGGCCGGCGTCTGGAACGTCGGGGTGGTGTTCTACGTCCAAAACAACCAATGGGCGATATCCCTGCCTACGGCAAAACAGACCGCCAGCCGCACCCTGGCGGAGAAGGCCTGCGCCTACGGCTTCGAGAGTATCCGGGTCGACGGAAACGATCTGCTGGCCGTCTACGCCGCTACGAGTGCCGGCACCCGGATCGCCAGGGAGAAGGGCCGCCCGGTGCTGATCGAGGGCTATACCTACAGGCTCGGTGCCCACACCACGGCGGATGACCCAAAACTCTACCGGGATGAGATCCAGGTGGCCGACTGGCTCGACAAGGATCCTCTGACCCGGCTGGAGAAGTATCTGGCGGGCAAGGGATTGCTCACCGGCAAGGCTCAGGCGGAGCTGGCTGCGGCGGCCATGGAGGAGGCGAAGAAGGCCTTCGAACGGGCCGAAAGCGAAGCGGATCCTTCCCTGGAGGACACCTTCCGCTACACCTTTGCCTCCCTCCCTCCGGTACTGGAACGCCAGCTGCAACGGAGGAAGCGCTCATGAGCGTCCAGACCATCGTCGGTGCGATCAACCACGCGTTGAAAACGGAGATGGCCCTGGATCCGGCGGTGATCGTCTTTGGCGAGGATGTCGGCCGGGAGGGTGGTGTGTTTCGGGCAACCGTGGGGCTGCAGGAAAGCTATGGGACGGAGCGCTGCTTCGACACACCCCTGACCGAGGGGGGCATCGTGGGGGCAGCCGTGGGCATGGCCGTGGCCGGATTGAAACCCGTGGTGGAGATCCAGTTCTCCGGTTTTTCCTATCCGGCCTTCGATCAACTGGTCAATCATGCCTCCCGCTTGAGAAACCGCACCCGCGGCGCCATGGAGGTGCCCCTGGTGGTGCGTATGCCCTACGGTGGAGGCATCGGTGCTCCCGAGCATCACTCCGAGAGTCCCGAAGCTCTGTTCGCCCACATCCCCGGTTTGAAGGTGGTCATTCCTTCCACCCCTCACGATGCCAAAGGTCTGTTGATTGCCGCTGTCCGGGACCCGGATCCGGTGATCTTCATGGAGCCCAAGCGGATCTACCGTTCCCTCAAGCAGGAGATCCCCGAGGAGGCCTACACAGTTGAAATCGGCCGCGCCAAAGTGATCCGGCCGGGCGATGATCTGACCCTGGTCTCCTACGGAGCACAGATCAAAGAGGTCGGAGAGGCTGCCGCCCAGCTTCAGCAGCGGGGTGTTTCGGCGGAGCTTATCGACCTGCGCACGATCTATCCTTTCGATCTGGAGACGGTGATAGACTCCGTTCGTCGCACCGGCCGAATCCTGGTGATTCACGAAGGCCCCCAATCCTTCGGCGTGGCGGCGGAGATCATCACCTCGGTACTGGAAGAAGCCTTCGTCTGGCTGGAAGCCCCTCCCACCCGGCTCTCCGGCGCGGATACGATCTTTCCCCTTCCCCGGGCCGAGCATCACTACCTGATAACCGCGGAGCAGATCGTGGACGCGGCTGTCGAGCTGGCCGCCTACCGGCCCTAGCCGGCCGCAAGAGACCGCAGGAGGAAATCCCCTATGCTGTACGATTTCAAACTACCCGACATCGGAGAGGGCGTTCACGAAGCAACGATCCTGGAATGGAAAAGAGCCGTCGGGGATAGCGTAAAAGAAGGGGATGTTCTGGCTGTGGTTGAGACCGACAAGGTGGTGGCGGAGATCCCCTCCCCGCGAAGCGGAGTCATCCGCAAATTGGGAGCGGGGCCCGATCAGTTGGTTCGGGTGGGGCAAATCCTCGCCCGGATCGAGATCGCGGACGGGAAAGGCGATGGCACCCATACCGAAAGTGCATCCGTAGTGGGAACCGTTGAATTCTCTTCATCCACGCTCCTGGAGGCGAGTCTGGAAGGTGTTTCTGGGGGATCGTTGGCCGGACGGACAGAGACCGCGACCACCCCCAAAGCAGACCGGAAGCGCAAGGCGACCCCGGTCGCAAGGCGTCTGGCTGCCAGGGAAGGAATAGATCTCGCCTCTCTGCAGGGAAGCGGCCCTTCGGGACGTATCCTCAAAGAAGACATCCTCGGTGAGATAGAGTCCCGGGACAACGGCAATACCCGTGTTAACAGCGGCAGGGCGGCTCCACAGAGATTGCGCCCACAACAGCTTTCAACCCTGCGAAGAACCGTTGTTCGTAATCTGGAGGCCAGTTGGAGGATTCCCGCAGCCGTGGTCCACGATTTCGCCGTGGTCGATGAGTTGGTGGAGGCCCGGGCTGCTCTGAATCGGGATTCGGAAGGCTCCCATCATCCGAAGCTCAGCTTTCTGCCCTTCTTCATAAAGACGGCAGCGGTGAGCGTGAGGCAGTATCCCCTGCTCAACGCCTGGTACGACGAAGGGCGACAGATCGTCGACCCTCAGGAGGAGGCAAACATCGGTTTCGCCATGGATACCGAGCAGGGCCTGGTCGTTCCGGTCGTAGAAAGGGCGGACAGGCTGACCCTGTCGGAGATCCAGGAACTGGTCGACCTGCGCCGCAGCACCGCTGCGAAGCGGGATTTGCGGATCGAAGACCTGCGGGGGGGCACCTTCACCGTCAGCAACTACGGATCGATCGGCGGCACCTACGGACGGCCCATGATCCTTCCGCCCCAGGTGGCTGTTCTCGGTCTGGGAAGAATACACCAGGCCCCGGTCGCAAGGGAGGGACAATTGGCTGTTGCCACGATCCTCCCGCTCTCGTTCGTGTTCGACCATCGGGTCTGCGACGGGTCCTACGCGGTCCGATTCCTCAACCGTTTCATCGAGCTGGTAAGCAAACCCATTCGCATTCTACGCTGATCAGCGGGACCGCGCCGGGATCAGGAAAGCAGGTATCGCCGGTAATCCGCCTCGACGGTATTCAGCTCAGCACTGCCAAGAAACGCTTCGATTTGGGCACGATCCAGAGGTTGGGTGGCTCCCTCCTGAGCGGCGACCAGGGCACCCGCAGCGCTGGCGAAGCGGCAGGCCTCAGCCAGATTCTTTTCGTTCAGCAGGGCATCGAGAAAACCGGCTGTAAAGGCGTCCCCCGCCCCTACCGGGTCCCGCAGCTGCACGGAAAAGGCCGGATGATACACCTTCTGCCCGTCCCGGGAGGCGGCAAAGGCTCCCCTCTCTCCGAGGGTCAGGACGATATATCGCAGATCCGAACGGGCAAACAGGGCATCGCAAAAACAGCCCGGATCCAGGCCGGCTTCCCCCTGCGGCACAGCGTAGATCTCCGCCAGAAATTCCGCTTCCCCGTCGTTGAGTTTGAGGATATTCGCTCTCCGGATCGATTCCAGGACGTTCTCGCGGGTGTAGCAGTCAGGCCGAAGATTGATATCCAGAAGCGCAAACCTGCCGGTAAAACCGTCGAGCAGCCGGTAGAGGGTCCCGCGGGAACCTCCCTGCCGCTGGATCAGCGTGCCGTAACAGAGACATTCGGCTCCTGCCACCAATTCCTGCAGGTTTTCGGTAGGTTCGATGAAGTCATAGGCTACGCCGGGAATGATCCGGTACTCGGGATTTTTCTTCTCGTCGAAGCTGACCTCCACGGTGCCGGTGGGGTGTTTAGGGTCTCTCTGGAGAAAATCTGTCTCCAACCCCAGTTCTTCCACAATTTCGAGGGCGCGTTTTCCCAGATCGTCGCCTCCCAGACGGCTGACCATTACGCCCCGGTGACCCAGGGAGTTGACCCGGTACACGAAGTTGAAGGGCGCTCCTCCCAGAACCGCCCCGGAGGGCAGCAGGTCCCAGAGAATCTCCCCGTAGGCAACGACTGTGCGACTCATGGTTGTACCCCTAGGCCTGTATTGATCCTTCAAGAATAGCGGATTTCTCCTGTTTAGTCCGCTCCACAATAGTACGAAAGCATTATCAATATTTGGAACGATCTGTTGACAACCCGAACAGCCGCCCCGTACACTCGAACAGGGCAATGAGGCTATGCCGTCGATAGACAAGATCCACAGCATCTTCGAGCTGCTGCGCAGGCACTACAAGAGCGGGCTGACCAACAAGGAGATCAGCCGGGACCTCAGCATCCCGCCCTCCACCTGCTACCGCATCCTCGCCTCCCTCAAGAAGTACGACTACGTGTATCAGAACAAGCGGGATGCCCGCTACTTCCTCGGCTTTGCCCACCTCCGCCTGGCCGAGTCCGTGGTAGAGGGCATGGATCTGGCCGCCATTTGCCTGCCCTATCTCGAAGAACTGCACGTTCAAACCGAAGAGACCACCTTTTTTGCCCTCTACAACGGACGGCACTGCATCGCCATGGAAATCTGCGGTCACATCAACACCCGGGTGTCGGTGGGCAGAGGAGAGATCATGCCGCTGCACGGCGCGGCCGCTGGGAAAGCGGTGCTGGCCTTCCTGCCGGAAAAAGAGCGCGAGGCTATCTTGCGCAACCGGGAACTGGAGAGCTATACCACTGAGACGATCACCGACGTGAAAAAGCTGCGTAAAAACCTCGCCTCGATCTACGCTACGGGGGTTTCCTACAATAACCAGGAATTCCACCGGGGCATCACGGCTTTGGCCGTGCCGCTTTTCGGCAACGACAACCGGGTCATCGGGGCTATCGCCCTGGTGGGCACCTCGATCGATCTGGACGCGGAACAGCTCGACGAATACGCGCCGCTGTTCGTGGAGGCAGCAGCCAGTATCTCCAGCAGGATCGGCGCCATCTATCCGCGGCACATCCTGGACTACTGGGCCGAAAAATCGCCCCGCTAGCGAACAGCATGTTTATCGAACGCGCTGGTGTTGAAGACGCCGGAGAGATCCTCGAGCTGCAAAAACTCGCCTATATAAGTGAGGCGAAAATCTACAATGACTATACGATCCCTCCTTTGCTGCAAACCACCGAAGAAATAGAAGGGGATTTTCAAACCAAAGTCTTTCTGAAAGCCCTGGAAGGGGGAAGAATAATCGGCTCAGTAAGGGCGTGCATGGATGAGGATACCTGTCTGATAGGAAGGCTCATCGTTCACCCGGAACATCAAAATCAAGGCATTGGCGCCAAACTGATAAACGAAATCGAAGGCTGCTTCGACCAAGCCGGACGATTCGAGCTGTTCACCGGGCACAAAAGCGAGCGCAACCTCCATCTCTATCGGAAGCTCGGCTACCGGATCTTCAGAAGTGACAAGATCAACGAGAAACTAACCCTTGTGTATTTGGAAAAGTTCAACAGGGGGGAACGCACGCTACAGAACAACAGCAAGGTGAAAGTCGAAATCAATCGATTGAGAAACGCTTCAGAGCAACAGCTTCGCTCCTACGATCTGCAGCGAAGCGAAAAGCGCGTCCGCTGGTTTCGCACTCATCGCCCCGACAAGAAATTTCCCGGCGACAACGACCTGCTCAAAGCGTACCGGGTACTCATGGAGCGTCTGCAAACCACCGAATCCGAGTGTCCAATTGTCTATAGAGACGACAGAAAGCTGGTATTCCATTCCACGAATTATTGTCCGACCCTGGAGGCATGTAAAATCCTCCAACTGGACACCCGACAGGTATGTAAGCTCTACAATGAACTGTCAACCGATAGATTGGTGAAGGAGGTTCACCCCAAATTGAAGTTTACCCGCAACTACACAAAGTTGCGGCCGCATTGCCGGTACTGCGAAGAGATGATCGAACTTGAAGAATGAAAGAAACAGGGATAGATACAACGGTGAGACGGGCAACTCCGAACGATGCTCCGGAACTGGCCGAGATACACGTAGCCGCGTGGCGGCAGGCGTATCGAAGGATCGTGCCGGACTGGTATCTCGAAGGCTTCACGGTCGAGAGCAGGACCAGGCGCTCCCGCGACACGGATGTTGACCAAGCCAGCACCGCAGAGATCTGGGGTATCTACGTCTCACCGCAGTACTGGCGCAGGGGTGTCGGGAGATTTCTCTGCGAGCAGGGCCAGAACACCTGAGCTGATTCAGCCTGCGACGATCCGCTCGACGATTCGACCGCTCTCTTTCTCCTTGAGGATCAGTTTGGTTTTACCGTCCGGCATGGTCTCTTCCTTGATCAGGTAGTGCCGGTCATCGTAATCGGTCAAACCGCCCTTCTCTTCGGCACCCTCCCGGCCGCGCCATAGTTCCAGCTCCACCGGCTCCCACCGCTTCGAGGTGGCGGAACGGTAGCAGGCGTCCATGATCGCGTTCACCACATAGCCGTCGTAGAAGGTCTCCATCGGCTGCTTGCCCTGGTCCAGGGCATCGAGCATGTCGGTGAACATGCGTACGTAACCGAGCTCCGCTACCTCGTCTCCCACGGGAAACAACCAGCCCTTGTCCCCCTCGGCTTTCTCCGCCACGTATCCCTGCTGGCCCACATTGGTGAACATCTCGAATCCGGTGCGCAGCCAATGGTTGAGCCAGACCGTTCCTTCGGTGCCGGAAACCTCGTCCCGCAGATCCATGCCGCCGCGGAAACACCAGCTCGTCTCGAACTGGCCAACGGCCCCGCTTTCGTAGCGGATCAGACCGATGGCGCTGTCCTCCACATCGATTGGATGCACCTGGGTATCGGCCCAGCACACCACCTCGAGAGGGCGAACATCCTTGCCCACCAGAGCCCGGCTGATTTCGATACAGTGACAGCCCATGTCCACGATGGCTCCCCCACCTGAGTATCCCTTGTCCCAGAACCAGGCGCTGTGCGGTCCCGGGTGGGTCTCACGGGACCGGGTCCACAGGATCTTTCCGAGGGCTCCCTTGCCCACCGATTCGATGGTTTTCAACATCTTGGGGGTGTAGGTCAGGTCTTCGAGATAACCGTGAAACACCCCGGCTTTCTCGACGGCCCGCAGCATCTCCAGAGCATCTTCCGCGTTTATGGCCAGAGGTTTGGTGCACAGAACCGTCTTCCCAGCCTTCACCGTCTTCAAAACCGCTTCCTTGTGCAATGAGTTGGGCAGGCCGATCACGACCACGTCGGTATCCGGGTCGTAGATTGCCTTGTCCATATCCGTGGTCCATTTTTCCACGCCCCAGGCAGCGGCTGTATCCCTGGCCTTCTGCTCCGAGCGCGAATAGAGGATGTGGACCTTGTCCCGGCTTCGATTGGCGTGCAGGGTCTGGGTGTAGAACATCCCGATCAACCCCGCTCCCAACATGGTGATCTTGTGCATATCCATACCTCCTTGAATCAGTGAGTCCCTTTGGGAAACAGCCAGTGCCACACCCGGGCGTGGCGGGCAACGTCGACGCGCCGACAATCCGGATTCACCTCTCCCTGGGCGACCCCGGCAAAACAAGGCAGATGCTGTCCTCGGCGCTGACCACAGCGACGGAAGGAGCCTTGAGCATTCGAGTCACCCGGACTACGTCCGGCAGGGCACACTAGTTGGAATCGTCGCCGGGGACTTGTTCCCGCAGTACAAGTCGGCGGTACAACCAGGATGTGTGAATCGAATCCCTTTGTCAATCGATTCGATTGACGATATACTGCTGCTCTCGTGATCACCTTCGCCACGACGCAAAAAGGAAAGGCCATCCAGGATCCGATTCGCGGACTGGACCGGCCTCACATCACCTACCCGGCCTTCGTCAAAGCGTTGAAGGAGGTCGGCTGCAAGGGCTACTGCAATTTAGAGTTCTGCCCCACACTGCTCTCGGAGGATCACCGCATTCTGGGAATCGAACGGATCGATGGACAGGTTCAGCTGTTTTTCGAATACATGACAAATCTGATCAAAAGCGCTTGAGCGACGAAACAGGAGCATGAAGTTGTCAAGACAGATCAAAATCGGAATCGTGGGCTGCGGGCACATCACTGCGGCTCATCTGAACGGCTTCAAAGAGCTAAAGGAAAAAGGTCTGCTGGAGGGGGTGAGTATTGAGGCCCTCTGCAACCCCACCGCATGGAAGGCGGAGAGTTTCCGCAAGAGGGGAGAGGGGCCGCAGCAGCAGTGCGGCGTCGGCCCTCCCGGAGATCCCATGCAGGCGGCCCCGGTATGGGTATCCGATTTTCAGGATAAGTTGCCCGCGATTTACTCGGACTACCGGCAGATGCTGGCCGAAGAGGCTATCGACACGGTATTCGTGCTCTCTTCGGTGTTTACCCATCACCAGATCGGAATGGCCGCCGTTGATCGGGGCATGAACGTCTTGATCGAAAAACCCTTCACAATCAGCGTCAAAGCGGGATGGAAGCTCATAGAGGCCGCCCGGAAAAAAGGCGTGATCATCGGTGTGGCGGAGTGCGTTCGCTATAACCCTCTGGTGCGAATGATCCGCTGGTGCATCGAGGAGGGCTATTTAGGAAAAGTGCAGTTCACCATCTATCTGAATGTCGGCGGGTTCTGGGCTCCCGACAAGATCATCGCCGGGACGGCCTGGCGCCACAAAAAGCTCATGGCTGCCGGGGGCGTTGCGGTGGACTGGATGGTTCACTTCTATCACTGGCTGCGCTTTACGGTGGGGGAAATCGCCGAGATCAGCGGTTTTGCTCCGACCGTCGAACCGCTGCGGGTCATTCGAGACGAACGGGGCCAACTCATCGAACAGACCGACTGCGAAACCGACGACACCCTGTCCTGCAACCTCCGATACGAAAACGGCGCCTTCGGCAATATCATGATCTCCTGGGCCGGACACGGGGAGGAAACGAGCCTTCCACCCATCTACTACGGCAGCAAGGGTTGCATCAAAGGCGAGCAGATCATTCTGGATAATCAGAAGCCCCAGAGCCTCATTCAACTCTTCGAGCAGCGAGCCGATCCGCAGATGAAGGAACGCTTTATGCCGAGGGGAATCGGCAACAACTTCACGCTAGAGATCCTCGACTTCCTCAACGCCATCCGTGAGGGCAGGGCCATGGAGACCAGCGGAGAGGAGGGCGTGCGAGACTTGGCCTGCAGCTTCGCAACCCTGGAGGCCAGTGCTCAGAATCGGCCGATCAAAGTCAAAGACGTTCTGTCCGGAAAGATTGCCGACTTCGAAGCGGATATCAACAAACATCACAACCTTTAAAGGAACAATCGCGCCATGGCTTTCAAAATCGGGATCAATGGGCTGATCCATCCTTAACAAACCGTACGGCGCCTGAGCCAAAGCTTTCAACTCCGGGAAGACGGCAGTGCTGATGTAGTAGCTCACTGCCAAGAACACGAAGATGAAGATTAAAGAATGCAGTAACTGCACCGGGAGGTTGGTATAGGAATCGTTCAGTACATAAAAAAGAACCGGACCGGGGAAGATTCGATCAGCGGCCCGAGTTGTTCCCGCGAATTGATACGAAAATCGCTTCCGCCGTATCGGATGTCGGCGATCAGTGCGCAGGCTGGAGCTTCTCTCTCAACCCTTTTCGCCCCGCAGGGCGAAGAAGATGCGCTCCGCGGTGATCGGCAGATGGGTGATCCGCACGCCGATGGCGTCCTTGATCGCGTTGGCCGCGGCCGGTCCGGCCGCCGAAATGGCCGGCTCCCCGATCCCCTTGGCGCCGAAGGGCCCCTTTCCCGATCCTGACTCCAGCACGATCGATTTGATGTCCGGCACGTCCTTGGAGGTGGGGATGATGTAGTCGTGGAAGTTCCAGGTCCAGGGCACCCCTTCCACCTCCAGGTAGTCCTCCATAAGCCCGAATCCAAGACCTTGAGCGACGCCGCCTTCCATCTGGCCTTCCACCCGGTTGACGTTGATCGCCTGGCCGATGTCGTAGGCCGTGGCCCACTTCAGGACCTTCACCTCCCCGGTTTCGACGTCCACCTCCACCTCCGCGGCCTGCGCGCCGAAGGTGAAGTCCGGGAACACCGGGTCTTTGATCACGTCCGAATGGATCGGCTCTGTGAAGGGAGCCCGGAAGGTGGCCAGGCTCTGGGGGATCTTGCCTTCGAAGTGGCACTGCTTGATCGCCTCCACCAGCGGGATGTTCTTCCTGGGATCGTCGATCACGACCACCCTATGGTCTTTGAGATCGAGTGAGTCCGCGGCCACGCCCAGGACCTCCGCCGCCTTGTCGGTGATGATCTTCTTCACGTTCTCCGAAGCCAGCTTGGCCGCGTTCCCCGACATGTAGAGGGCCCGGGTGGCGGTCACGGTGCCGGACAGGGGGGTAACCTGAGAGTCCGTAGAAATGACGTGGATCTCCTCGACATTCAGTCCCAGCACCTCCGCGGCGATGGCCCGCACCGACTCGCGCTGCCCTCCGCCCAGGTCCGGGATGCCGGTTCGGAGCACGGCGCTGCCGTCCATCTCCAGGTTGACCCAGCAGTTGGAGGTGTCGTGCAGGTAGGTCATCCGTCCGTAGGACTGCCAGGCGCAGGCCAAACCCCGGCCGACCTTCGTTGTCTTGCCGCCCTTGCTCTTCGGTCCCAGGGCATCTAAAACCGCCCGGGCGCACTTCTCCAGCCAGACCTCCGAGGTAATCTCCTGATAGCTGGCCGTGACATCCCCCTTCTTGAGGAAGTTCCTGGCCCGCAGCGCGACGGGATCCAGCCTGAGCTTTTCCGCCAGCTCGTCCATCTGGGCTTCGTAGGCCGCCACCACCTGCATCCCCCCGAATCCGCGGAAGGCGCTGGTCATGATGTTGTTGGTGAGCACCGAGTTGGCATCCACCTTGACGTTGGGAATGAGGTACGGTCCGGTTGAGTGCACCGTGGAATAGATCAGGACCCAGGGGCTCAAGTACACGTAGGCCCCGGCATCGGAGACGATCTGGGCCTCCAGAGCCACGAGCTTCCCTTCTTTAGTTGCCCCGGTCTTGTACTTCAGAACGTAGGGATGGCGCTTATGCCGGGCATAGCCCATCTCCTCCCGGGTGAAGGTGAGCTTCACCGGGCGGCCGGTCTTCCAGGCCATCAGGGCCAGAAAGACCTCCACGGTGACGTCCTCTTTGCCGCCGAAGCCGCCTCCGATCAACGTACCGATGACCCGCACCAGGCTCTCCGGTACACCTAACACCGTGGCGATGTCCCGGTAGTGCTCGATGACCTGGGCGGCGTAGCGCACGTTGATCACCCCCATGTCGTCCACCCAGGCCACCCCGGACTCCGGCTCGATATGGGCATGCTCCTGCCGGGGGGTGCGGTAGGTGTTCTCCACGATCACGTCGGCCTGGGCAAAGCCCTGCTCAACGTCGCCTTTGCGCAGCTTCCAGGAAGCGATCACGTTGTTGTTGCCGTGGATCTTGGGTGCATCCGGCTTCATCGCCTCCAGGGGATCAAACACTGCGGGAAGCTCCTCGTACTCCACCTCGATCAGCTTTAAAGCATCCCGGGCGACGTCCAGGCTCTCCGCGGCCACCAAGGCGATGGCCTCTCCCCAGTAGCGGACCCGTTCCCGGGCCAGCACCTGATGCTCGGCCTCCAGAAGCCCCACCTCCGTGGTCTGCCCGACCACGTTTTTGACCGACTCGTTGTTGGGTACGTCTTCAGCGGTCAGCACACAGACCACTCCGGGAAGGGATCGAGCCTTGGACACGTCGAGGGCTTTGATACGGGCGGATGCCCTGGTGGAGCGGAAGACCTTCCCGTATATCAATCCGGGCAGGGTGAAGTCCTCGGCAAAGACAACGTTTCCCAGGACCTTGTCCTTCTCATCCAGGCCGGCTATGCGGGTTCCGACCACGCTGTACTTGTTTTTCATCGGTACTCTCCTCTGGCAACCGCCTCAACAGCGTCCACGATCTTCTGATAGCCCGTGCAGCGGCAGAGATTCCCCGATATGGCCTCCCGAATCTCCGCCCGGGTGGGCTTGGGGTTTGCATCCAGGAGCGCCTTGGCGCTCATCAGCATGCCCGGAGTGCAGAAGCCGCACTGCAGAGCCTCGTAGTCCACGAAGGCCTGCTGCAGGGGATGCATCTTTTCCCAGCTGCCCAGGGACTTCACCGTGTAGACTTTGCTGCCGTCGGCTTGCAACGCCAGGGTGATGCAGGAGAGAATGGCCCGGCCGTCCTTGATCACCGTACAGGCGCCGCAGTCCCCCTTGTCGCAGCCCCGCTTGACCTCCGTGTGGTTGTTAGCCCTGAGAAAATCGAGCAGGGAGGTTTCCGCCTTCACTTTGCCGCGGAGCTCCCGATCGTTGACCTTGATGCAGATATCGTACAACCCGTTGTCGTCGCGTTCGCTCATCTCGATTCCTCCAATCCCAGGGCCTGGCGAACCGCCTTGGCTAAAAGGCCGGCAGAGACATGCTTCCGGTAGTCGGCGCTGCCCCGAACGTCGGTGATCGGACGGATCTCACTCATCACCGTCTCGGAAAGCTCCGCTATCCTGTCCCAGTCCAGGCTCTGTCCCTTGAAGGCATCTTCGGTCTTATGGGCCCGAATGGGGGTGGGAGCCACACCGCCCAGACTGATGCGGATATCCCGAACTTTGCCCTTGTCCGCTATCACCCAGACGGCTACCGAGGCCACCGAGCAGGAGGTGCCCCGGCGCAGTCCGAGCTTGACGTGCCCACCGCCGCCTTCTTCAGGCACGGGGAAGCGCACCTTGAGAATCACCTCCTCGGGTCGCAGGACGTTTTGCCCCGGTCCTGTGAAAAACTTCTCCAGGGGTATAACCCGCTCGCCCTTGGCGCTGGCCGCGACCACCTCCGCCCCGAGAACCAGCAGCGGAGGAACGGTGTCACCGATCGGCGAGGAGTCGGCGATATTCCCGGCCAGGGTAGCCATATTCCGAACCAGGGGATTGGCAAACTTCTGCAGAACTTCCCGGAGGAAGGGCACCTTCTTCCTGATCAGGCCTGAGTCCATGATGTCGGCGATCAACTCTCCGGCTCCGATCTCCAGCCGGCCGTCCCGCTCCTCGATCCCTTTGATCGCCTCCAGGGACTTCACATCCACCAGCGTTCCCCCGGCAATCGATCCTTCGTTGATATAGACCAGAACATTCGACCCGCCGTCCAGAATCCTCGCCTTGCCGCCCTCCCTGGCCTTGAAGTCGAGAAGCTCCTCCAACGCTGTGGGTCGGAAAAAACGGAAATCTCCCACCTCGATCCTCCTGTCTAAAGATTCTTCGTGATCTAGCTGTGGTGTAAGAAACGCGAAAAATGGTTCTTGCATACTACCTGGCCGGAGAAAAGTTGTCAAACATTATGTTCTCATTATATGGAATTTGATTCTTGATTATGATATTGACAGCTTCGCCGTCGCCGGGCAGAATAAATAGCATAACCTGGAGGACCTACATCCATGAGTGATCAGAAATACAGATTTCTAGGAAAGGACTTTCCCCGCAAGGAGGGTCGGGCCCGGGTCACCGGCCGGGAGATCTACCCCTCCGACGTGGTGCTGCCGGGCATGCTCTACGGCAAGATCCTGAGAAGTCCCCACCCCCATGCACGCATCAAGAGTATTGATTTCTCCGATGCCGAGAAGTTGGGCGCCGCCGTACTGGGGCCCGGGGACACACCGAAGCAACCGTTCAACGTGCGCCAGGTCTCGGTGCCCCGCTCGACCTATAAGGACTGGCGGATCCTGAGCGACCATGTGCGCCAGGTGGGCGACCCCTTCGCCGCGGTAGCCGCGGAGACCGAGGAGCTGGCCGAGAAGGCCGCCGAAGCGGTCCGGGTGGACTGGGAGATCCTACCCGCCTACTTCAAAATAGAAGAAGCCATGGCCGCGGAGGACAACCTGATCCACGACAGGGTCTACCTCCAGGACAAGGAGATCACGATCCAGAACAACATCGCCTGCACCCGGGAGGTGGCCGAGGGGGATGTGGAGAAGGGCTTCGCCCAGGCGGACGTGATCGTGGAGAACGAGTTCGTCACCCCTCGGGTCTACCACTGCCAGATGGAACCCCGGGGCTGCACCTGCCGTCCAGAACCCGACGGGGGGATCACGGTTTGGCCCTCCACCCAGGCACTGCACAACACCCGCATCCTCCTGGGGCAGCTGTTCGACATCTCCCTGAACAAGGTCAACGTGATCCGTCTGACCGGGGGCGGACACTTCGGCAGCGGTATCCACACCAACCCGGTGATCCTCATCACCGTGGCTCTGGCACTCAAGGCGGGAAAACCGGTCAAGATCCTGCAGAGCCGGGAGGAGGATCTTTACGATCACTGTCGCTATCCGACCCGCTACACCCTGAAGATCGGGGCCAGGAAGGACGGCACCCTCACAGCCGGGGAGATGAAGGCCTGGGTGGATATCGGCAGCCATCATATCCAGGCCCTGGCCTTTCTGGGGGTTCTGGCCGGATGGTGGCACTCCCTCTATCGCCTGCCCGCCATGCGCTACCAGGGAGTGGCGGTGTACACAAACAAGGCTCCGACCTGCGCCATGCAGGGCTACGGGGCACCCCAGGTGACCTTCGGTGTGGAAACGACTATGAACATCCTGGCCGAAAAGCTCAACCTGGACCCTATCGAGCTGCGGATCAAACAGTACGTCGGCCTGGGCGAGATCTTCTGGGGTCAGGGTCCCACAATCCGTTCACTGATCCACTCCGACGGCGTCAAAGAGCTGCTGTACACCGGGGCGCAGATGATAGGCTGGGACCGGCGCCCCGACCCGAAGTCGGGCAGCGGCCGCTTTCGCCGGGGAATCGGGGTGGCCCGGGGCTTTCACACCTCCGGCACCGGAGCCCCCGTCCCCGGGGAGGTTAAGGACTTCACCACGGTTCAGGTCAAGGTGAACGAGGACGGCTCCATCGACGTGTTGACCGCCCTGATGGATCACGGCGGCGGAACCCTGGACGCGGCGGCCAAACTGGTTGCCGAGGAGTTTAGTGTGCCTTTCGACAAGGTGGGCATCTCACCTGCGGATACCCGCTCCACCGGCTACGATGTCTGTACCCATGCGACCCGGGGTGTGTACTGCGGAGCCGGAGCCGTGCTGGATGTGGCTCGGGACACGAAACGGGTACTCCTGGAGTACGCCTCCCGGATCCTCAATGCGCCGCTGGATTCCCTGAAAACCCGTCTAGACGAAAACAAAAACGAGGGGCTCATCTACGTTGAGGGGATGCCGGAGAAGAACATCACTATACGGGAGGTTGCCGAAACGGCCATGAACAACGACTGGGGTACGGCCATCTCGGCGCGGAGCGTGCGCAAGGTCAACTGTCCCCCCGCCTACACGACCTTCTTCGTAGAGGTGGAGGTGGACATGGCAACGGGCATGGTGCGGATCCTGCGGGTAGTTGCCGGCAGCGATGCCGGAACCGTTATCAATCCGGCCTTGGCCAAAGGCCAGCTTCAGGGCGGATTCTATCGGGGGGCCGGCATGGCCCTTTTGGAGGACACCGACTACGATCCGAAATCCGGGGTGCTGACCAACCGGGGACTGCTGACCGACTACAAGATGCTCGGAGCCGTGGATCTTCCCGATCCTGAGGATTTCGAGATCTTCTTCGCCGATACCTACGAGCCCACCGGCCCCATGGGAGCCAAGGGCATCGGGGAGGCGGCCTTGAATCCGGTTCCGGCAGCCGTGGCCGCGGCCATCCACAACGCTACGGGCATCTGGTTCACGAAGCTGCCGATTACCCCCGAAGACATCCTTCGGGCCGTCGGCGCAGCGCAGGGGGAAAGCTTGCAGGTCAAAGGCACGCAGGGCGCGCAGAAGGAACGGGGCAAACGCAAAGCCCCAGGCAGGCCACAGCCTGTTGCCACCCTCCGGGGATAAGGAAGAAATACAATGTCGAGTACCCGAGTCATCAGTTTGGATTTCGAATGCAGCACGCCCCGCAACCTGGATGAAGCCCTGGAGGCGCTGAAAGCAGAGGGAGCCCAGGTCCTGGCCGGAGGCACGGACCTGGTCAACAGCATCAAGATCAACGCGGCGAAGCCCCGTCATTTGGTGTACATCCTGGGGATCGCCGAGTTGGACTTTGTCACGGTGGAGGGCAAATCCCTATCCATCGGGGCGGGAGCCCGCCTGGGCGATATCGAGCACAACCACGGGGTCGTTTCCCGATTTCCAGCCCTGTGCGAGGCGATCGATGTGATCGGGGGAACCCAGATCCGAAACATGGCCACCCTGGCGGGGAACATCTGCAACGCCTCCCCGGGAGCCGATACCCCGCCGATCCTCCTCGCGCTGAATGCAGAGGTGGAGATCTGCGGGGCAGGCGGCGCTGCGGGAGTCCAGTACAGCCGTCTGCCCCTGGGCGGTTTTTTCAGCGGACCCAAAAAGACCGTGCTGAAACAAGGACAGCTGGTGTTCAAGCTGATCCTGCCCCTGCCCCCGGAACACTCGGGGGCAGCCTTTCGCCGGCTGGCCAGGGTCAGCCTGGACATCGCCAAGATCAACTGCGCCGCCTACATCGAGCGGGAAGGCGATCGTATCCGGCTGGCCCGCATAGCCCTGGGCTCGGTGGCCCCGACCCCGGTCCGAGCGCCGGCCGTAGAAAACGCCCTGGAGGGTCGGAAGTACGGCGAACGGCTGTTTGACCGGGCCGCCGGGCTGGTTGCCGAGGACATCGCACCGATCGACGATGTCCGCTCGACCGCCGCTTACCGCGGGCAGATTGCCTCCCTGCTTGTGCGGGAAGCCCTGCTGGAGGCTTGGAAGCGGGCAGGAGGACAAAAATGAATCTTTCCATCACATTGAATGTCAACGGCAAGGACTACTCCCTGGAGGTAAAGCCCAACGAGATCCTGCTCAACGTGCTGCGGGACCGTCTGGAACTGATGGGCACCAAGTACGGCTGCGGCATCGGGGAGTGCGGCGCCTGCACGGTGCTGCTCGAGGGCAGGGCTATTCTCTCCTGCCAGACCCTGGCCTTCACCGTGGACGGCAAGCGGATCACCACCATCGAGGGCCTCGAGCAGGACGGCGATCTACACCCCCTGCAGCAGGCGTTCATCGACGAGGGAGCCGTGCAGTGCGGTTACTGCACCCCCGGAATGATCCTGAGCGCCAAGGCCCTGCTGGATGCGAAACCCGATCCCTCCAACCAGGAGATTAAACAGGCCATCCGGGGCAATCTCTGCCGCTGCACTGGCTACACGAACATCGTTCGTGCTATAAAAACGGCGAGTGTTACAATCAAGAATCGAGGAAGGATGAAACGATGAGTTTTGAGGGACGCGACATTCTCAGCACGGAGGATCTGAGCAAGGACGATCTTTTGGAGATCATGAAGGTGACCGGCAAGATGGAACAGCTGGTCCGCAAGGAGCACGTATCCGACCTGCTGGCCGACAAGGTGGTGGCGGTGATATTCCTGGAGCCCTCCACCCGCACCCGCCTCTCCTTCGAGACCGCGGTGCGACGCCTGGGAGCCCGCTCGATCACCGTGGCCGACGCCAAGAGCTCCTCCGCCTCCAAAGGGGAGAGCCTGGCCGACATGGCCCGCACCGTAGAGGGGTACGTGGACTGCATCGTGGTGCGCCAGCCCCAGACCGGAGGGGCCCAGATCATCGCCGATGCGGTGCAGATCCCGGTCTTGAACGGCGGCGACGGATCCGGCCAGCACCCCACCCAGGCCCTGTTGGATCTGTATACCATCCAGAAGGAGAAGGGCACCCTGGAGAACCTCACAGTCGGCATGGTCGGGGATCTCAAGTACGGCCGGACCGTCCACTCCCTGTCCTACGCCCTGGCACCCTTCAATCCCTCATATATATACTGCTCTCCGAAAGATCTGGCCATGCCGGATCACGTCACCGCGGATGTGAGGCGGATGGGGATCCCGGTCAAGGAAACGGGGGATATTAACGAGGCTCTGCAGGCGGACATCCTCTACATGACCCGTATCCAGCGGGAACGTTTCGACGACCCGGCAGAATACGAGCGTTTGAAGGGGAGTTACGTACTGAACCGGGAACTGGTTCAGAAAGCCAGGAAGGGCATCGTGATCATGCACCCACTGCCCAGGGTTGACGAGATCACCACCGACGTGGATGATCTACCCAACGCGGCCTATTTCCGCCAGGCCCACAACGGCGTGTACCTGCGCATGGCCCTGCTGGCCATGGTGCTGGGACGGGCCTAGAGCCCGCCGGCCGGGGCGTAATCCCCTGGGACCTCACGCGCCTTGAGCAAAGCCGCGGCGCTATGCGGAGCGCCAAACACTTCGACTGCACTCGGGAGGAAACTAGCGATGGCAAGAAGCAGATCATCCGTGGATCTGGTCACGATCCTGCAGATCGTGGTGGCGGCCTTTCTCATCACCCTGGGACTGATCGCCATCATCCACTACGACTCGGATGTGGCCCGCTTGGGCAGAGGCATGAACAAACTCTTCGGTCGGGCCAACGATTCGCTGAACCTGGTCGTGGCCATCGTGGAAATCGTGGCCGGGGTGATTGTCTTCGCCGGAGTGTTCTTCGCCGTGCAGAACCGGCTGCTGTACGGGGCAACCCTGGTGATCGCCATCCTCTGGATCATCCAGATCATCCTGAGCTTCTTCGCCAGCAACTTCGCCGAGCCGGATCTGGTGGTCTGGA
>Ga0307442_1000456_pt1 | contig 19818 bp, 18 predicted proteins | sample SalMarWE160430MG_FD_202143 | JGI IMG/M metagenome (GOLD analysis project Ga0307442, IMG submission 202143) | Salt marsh sediment microbial communities from the Plum Island Ecosystem LTER, Massachusetts, United States - WE1604-30 | ecosystem: Environmental > Aquatic > Marine > Intertidal zone >...
TCTAAAACCAGACGTGAACCGTTTTCCTCCATAGCGTTACCTCAAAAGCGTCACTGCAAACCTGCCGTTACGCTCACCCGCCCTACTGTGCGCCGCCGTCGAGAAGATTGATTTTCACCGGAGTGACTACGATATTCTCCAGCGGCTGGCTCTCTGTGAGCCTGAAGGCCCCGAGGAAGGAGATTCGCTTCCCGACGATACCCGGAAGATCCAGAGGCTCCACCGAATCCCTTCGCATGCGGGCGTTCAGCTCATTCGCCAGGGCTGCGAACTGCAGCTGGTTTCCCACGTCCGTGAAGCGAATGAACTCCATCGAGTCTCTGATCGCCGTGCCGCGGATAACCGGTCCCACCTGAAGCGTGGCATCCACCGTACCGTCGGCCGGCTCCATATCCACACGAATCACTCCGTTGCGGGAGCTGTCGTCGTACTCCACGACCCGGCAGGTGCCGCGAACCTTGAATACAAAGAACGGTTCTCCGGTCTCGCGGGCAAGCCCGTACTTATCGATCGCCCCCTGACGATCGGCCCTGAGGCCGGAGAGAACCTCTGTGTAATCCACGGACTGCTCTTCGTATGCCGGCAGAATCCTTTCATCCCAGACGGCCTCTACGTATTCGTTGGCCTGGAAGCCGGTCCCCGTCTTAGTCCACGTGGCGTACTGATCACCCCCCTTGCCGTCATCCTCTTCGATCTTCACCACCGTGCACGCTCCGACCAAGGCGAGACATACGACAGCCGCAGCGAACGTGAACAGCAGCTTCGCGGAACTGCGCATCACAGTCTTGCCTCCCAAATATTGGTTTATCATGTCCGGATAGAAAGAAGGGAGCTCAGCCCCGAAAGGCGGAACTCCCCTACATTTCTTCAGGCTGCCAATTAGCAGTCTACCGACTCTTTGGTCTTTTGACTACAGTTTCTTGTAGCCCCGCCACTTGTTGGCTTCCGCGGGAGTAATCAGGAAACAGCCGTTGAGGATCTTTTCCTGTGCCATACCGGTGGAACCGGTCTTGATGTACTTGTCGGCAAGCTCCACTGCCATCTCTGCGTTCAGGGCGTTTGGCTGCATGACGGTGCCCTCGATCTTTCCCTGCTTCATGGAGTCCAGCACGTTGTCGTTTCCGTCGAAGCCCATGACGATGATGTCAGCACGACCGGCAGCCTCGATGGCGGCCTGCGAGCCCAGAGCCATGGTGTCGTTTCCGCAGATGATACCGTTGATGTTGGGATTGGCCTGGAGAAGCGACTCTATGACGGAGTAAGCCTCAGTCTGGCTCCAGTTGGCAGTTTGCCGGGCCACCATCTTCATGTCCGGATACTGGTCGATGATCGAGTGGAAACCCTGGGAACGAACACCGGCGTTGGTATCGGACTCTTTGCCGACCAGCTCGACGTAGTTGCCCTTCTCACCCATCAGCTTGACGAAGTACTCCGCACCGAGCTGCGCACCCTGGAAGTTGTCCGAGATGAGCTGGGCCTTGGCGATGCCGGTGACGTTGATCTCCCGGTCCATGCAGAACACGGGAATCCCCGCATCGGTTGCCCGGCGAAGGTTGTTCGGCGACGCGTCGGCGTTGGCGATGTCGATGATGATCGCCGCGGCATTCTTTGAGATGGCCGTGTCGATTAAATCGCTCTCCACGTTCGGGTCATCCCCATGCACGGCCAGCCACGTCTCATACCCCAGGGACTCGGCCTTTGCCTTGGCGGCATCGGACTCCGCAATGAAGAAGGTATTGTCCTTGTCCGGAGTGATGATGGCCATCAGATTGGACGTTTCTTTCCCGCCGCCGGCAAACAGGAAACCGGCGGGAACCAGAAGAACCAGTGCTAGTAAGATGAGTTTTTTCAACATAACTCCTCCTTAAAATAGTTTTTTCTGATTTCAAGGCTGCAGAACTACTCCCAGCGCTGAAATCGGTTTCATTAATAATAGCAGTTTAACCGATTTCAGGATGTTGTCAAGGACAAATTTGTCGGAATCGCCGGGAATATCGCGAATCTATACGCAAAATCAGCGCTTCGGGGGAAGAAATTCCACTGCCAACGATGAAACCGTTCGCAACGACGAGTACATTCCCGCTTATGCCCTTCGTGGAACCGATGCGCTCATTCGCAGCAGTCCCCTCAGCGGAGGCTCTCCTCCATTTGATCGAGGGAGGCGTACCCCGATTGCCCGGCCAGAAAGCGATATACTTCCAGGGACATGTTACCGCCGGCCTGCTGACACGCTTCCATGTCCGCAGAAAGCAGCTCGAGGGTTTCATCTGAATAGGTCTCCAGCTCCGCTCCGAGGTAGTTGGAAAAATCGTCCAGATCCCGCGCACCGCGCATGATGTTGGGATAACGCGCAAGAATCTCCTTCTTCCAGTGGAGAAAACGCTCTCGTATCCGGGAAACGAGTGGATTTTGGGAAAGGGGGGGAATGAGATCGTCCATGCGTGCGTACTTGAGCGTCATGAGGTTCTTCCCCCCCGCTTTTGCCCTCTTCAAATCTTCCAGGTAGCTCGCACAGGTCTCCTGCGACCAGCTTGCAAACTGCCCCCTCCGGTGCAGCTGCATATCCTCCATGTGTGCGCGGCAGGAGGGTTCCTCGCCGGTGGGTACCCTGAGAAACATCTCCACCTCGATCTCCAGGATCTGCTCTACTATTTTGTCTTTGTTCGCGCTCATCTGTCCCTCTCCTAATCCACCGAGTCCAGCCCCTCCCGCAGGGACGGATCCTCTATGCTCCGCTCGATCTGCACGCCGTAATCCAGCAGGAAGGGTCCCCCCGGTTCTGCCAGCTCCTGATTCACAAGCTCATCGATCAGAACGCCCAGGCATCCTTCGATCGCCGCCTGCAGGGTCTGTTTACCGTCGCTGTCTGCGACAGTCTGCAGATGCATATGCACGGCAGTACCCAGCCGACCCAGGTTTCGAAGACCGTGAAATATCCACTTGGCAAAAGGCCGGTAGGTCCTCTGCAGTAGGAAAACCAATGCCGCTGCCTCTCCGGCGAAACAGGCCTTGTGATACTGAAAGGCGATGCGATCGCCCCGCTTAAGCGCCCGCCAGAGGTTGTACTGTCCATGCTCTCCTATGGCTCTGCAGCGGGAGGCGATCTTCTTCAACCAGAGATCCCGCGGGAAGTAGGAAAGCAGGGCCCGGCGCATACCGGTGAATCCGCCTAGAGGGTCGATAAAGACCTCTCCATTGGTACAGAGGGAGAGCGCCTCTTCGGGCAGCAGCAGCCAGTCCCGGATAGTTATGGGCGGGCTGTCGGTGCCCAGGTAGGTTCGATAGAAACGCTCTGTGGAAATAATCCCGTCTCTGCGTACCCGGGTGTCCAACCGCCTCACCGGGCCGTACCCCAGAAAGACCTCGTCCAGCTCATCGTAGATGCGCTGAAGCCTTTCCCCCTGTTCCTGATACAGCTTCTCAGGGATCCAGATACAGACTCGGGGACCCCAATCGTGATCCCGGGAGATCTCATCATCAAAGCCGTAGCACTCGGAGCCCGGACCTGCCAGCCCGAAGGCCATGGAGCTCAAGCTTTGAGGCGCTTTGTCCTTGAATACGGGCAGGGCGACATCGGTGTAGAACCGCCGCGCCAGTTCCAGGCCCTTCACCCCTGACCCGCTCCTCTAGCCCGCTCCGACCTGGACCGAAAGTCCCAGCTCTCTGCCGATTTCTGCAAAGGGGGTACAATCCTCTTTGCTCATGCTATCGACTTTTGCCATGGCGTAGTAGTCCATGCCCAATCCCTCGTACTTGGTCAGTCCGAGCCTGTGAAACGGCAGAAGCTCCACGCGACGAATCTTGGTATTCTCGAGCAGGAAGGAGAACATTCGGGTCATGATCTGTTCCGTGGCGTTCACACCGGGCACCACCGGAATCCTCACGACAAGATTCTCGAAGCACTCACCGGCCCTGCAGAGGTTACCGATGATGAGATCCAGGGGGAACCCTGTGTAGCGGCGGTGCGCCTCGGAGTCGATATGCTTCAAATCGAAGTAAAGGAGATCCAGCCAGGGGAGGATTCCCTCGAAGTTCGGCCAGGGTACCGATCCCGCGGTTTCCATGGCTGTGTGGATTTGCTCGTCCTTGCAGCGCCTGGCGAGCTCACGCACCGCATCCGCCTGCAGCAACGGCTCGCCCCCGGAAAAGGTCACTCCACCACCGGATTCATCGTAGAAGGCCCGATCCTTGCGGATTTCATCCATGATGGCATCCACAGACATGCGTTGCCCCACGATTTTCCGGGCGTCGGAAAAGCATTCATCAACACATGCTCCGCACAGCCTGCACCTCTGGTGGTCGGTGATGAATCCAAAAGGTGGAACCTCTCTGATCGCTTCTGCAGGACACGCCTCCAGGCAGCGGCGACAGGCTACGCAGCGGTTTCGGTAGTACATGACCTGGGGCTCGGCGGAGTGGGATTCCGGGTTCTGGCACCACCTGCAGCGAAGATTGCAACCTTTGAAAAATACCACGGTCCGGATACCAGGGCCGTCCTCGGTGGCGTATCGCTCCATCTCGAAAACCGTAGCCGAAGTACCCCGGTTCTCCGATTCCTGCGCCATGGGCTCAGTCGCTTCTCGGCCGACCCGTGCCCAGAGCACCGCCGTACTTGCCGCAGGTTTCCCCGATCGTGAGTGTCGTGGGAATGACCACGCCCTGCTGCTCGCCCTGTTGCTGTTTTTGGTTGAGCTTCGACATCATGATCTGGAAGGCACACCGGCACAGCTCGTCTATATTTTGCCGTACGGTTGTGAGTTTGGTGGTGTACAGGCCGTACATCGGGATGTCGTCGAATCCGATCAGAGAGATATCCTTGGGGATGGAGATATTCATGCTGTTCGCCTTGGTCAGCACCCCGAAGGCCATCTGATCGTTTGCGCTGAAAATGGCGGAGGGCCACTCCGGCAAGGTGAGGAAGTACTCCAGAGCGCTGATCCCGGATTCGAATTGCAGGTCTCCCCGGTACACCAGCTCCGGCCTGTACGGCAGATTATGACGCTCCAGTGTGTCACGGTACCCCTGGAACCGATGCTCCGCGGATGTCCAGCCATCCGGTCCCCCGATGAAGGCGATGTTCCGATGATTCAGCTGCAGCAGATATTCGGTTGCCTGACAACCGCCCTTGTAGTTGTCACTGCTCACCTCAGATACGGGCCCTTCCCCGTAGTGACGATCGATCAGGACCGTCTCCGTGGCTTCTTTTGCCCGCTCGATAGTCGCCGTGGATATGCCTTCGCTGAAGATGATCCCGGCAATCTGGTTGTCCAGGAGGTAGTCCAGAAAGATCCGTTCTTTTTCTTCATTGTTCTCCGTGTCACAAACTGTGAGGGGAATGCGTTGCTCCATTGCCAGGTGACTGATCCTCCGGACGATGAGGGCGAAGAAAGGGTTGAGAATATCGAATACGAACAAAGCCAGGCCCCACCTCGACTGGGAGCTGAGACGGGAGGCGAAGGGATTCGGCTTGTAGCCGACCTCTTCCATGGTTCGTCGGATGCGGTCCCGCAGCGGCTTCGCAACCATATCGGGGTTGTTCAACACCCGAGATACGGAAGCAGGGGAGGTTCCGCACAGTTTTGCGATCTCTGTGATGGTATAGCGAGCCATTCTACTTCCCCACGGTTCGAAACCGTTTTCAGTCGTATGAATGGTACAGCTGTTTTGACGCCTTGTCAACCAAGGGGAAAAATGCACGGCAGGGGCTGAAAACGCAATTTACCGTTTGATTCTCCTGTAAATTCGTGCTATGCTAACTCTGTAGTGTAACCGTTTTCAGTACAGGGGGAAAAAAGTGACGCACAGAATTCAGCAACTCCGGAACGGACTTCTCGAGACCATACCCGCTATCTGTCCGGAACGAGCCGTTATCTTCACGGATTCGATGAAGAAAAGCGAGGGGCAACCCATCGTGAAGCGGCGGGCCCAGTCGCTCTATGACGTCCTTGATCGCATGACTATCTTTGTCCGGGATGGGGAGCTCATCGTCGGAAACCAGGCCAGTTCCGTTCGAGCGGCACCGGTTTTCCCCGAGTACTCCACCGATTGGATAGTGAGTGAGTTCCGAGGAGAGCCTTACCATTTCGCCGAGCGTCCCTGCGATCAATTCAGCTACACCGAAGAGGCGAAGGCACAGATACTGCAGACGATCGATTACTGGCGGAACAAGACGCTTTTCGAAAACGTCTGGAGGGAGCTGCCCGAGCAGGCCAGAATCGCCTGGGAGATCAATGCCATAGACGACACCTGGTGTGCCGCCGCCGGCCTGGGGAACGTCCTCCCGGATCATGAATGGGTGCTGAAGGAGGGTCTGAACGGGGTTATTGCCCGGGCGCGCAAGCGACTGGAGGAGCTGGATCTGACCGAACCCGGCACGATCTCCCAGTATTGGTTCCTTCAGGCGGTTATCAAGGCCAACGAGGCGGTGATCAACTTCGCCAGGCGCTTCTCCGACCATCTTGCAGAGCTGGCCGAACTGACAAGTGATCCGAAGCGCAAGCAGGAACTGCTCACCATGTCGGAGAATTGCCGCCAGGTTCCGGCAAACCCGGCCAAGAGCTTCTGGCAGGCGATCCAGACGGTCTGGTTCATCCAGCTCATACTTCAAATCGAGACCAACGGACACGCCATTTCGCTGGGACGCTTCGATCAGTATCTCTGGCTGTACTACAAGCACGACATCGACGCCGGGGTCATCACCCGCGAGTTCGCCCTCGAGCTGGTGGAATCCTTCTTCATCAAGGCGAACGAGATTAACAAGTTGCGCTCCTGGCCGGACAGTGAGTATTTTCCCGGCTACCACCTGGCGGAAAACCTCGCGATCGGCGGACAAAGAGCGGACGGAAAGGATGCGGTGAACGAGCTCACCCACATCGTGCTGGACGCCACCGAGGAAATGGGGCTGACAAAGCCTTCGGTTTCGCTTAAGTGGTTCGAGGGCACCCCGGATGAGTTCATGCACCGGGTGCTGCAGGTCGTGCAGGCACACAAGGGCGGTCAGCCGGCGCTGTACAGCGATCCGAGCGTCATACGCATCCTCGACAACATGGGCATTGCCAAGCAGGATCTGTACAACTGGGCGCCGGTGGGCTGCATTGAAGCCACCATCCCCGGCAAATGGGATTTTGCAGCCAAGGGCTCGTGGCTGAACCTGGCCAAGGTGTTCGAGATCGCCCTGAACAATGGCACCGATCCGGCGAGCGGCGCTAAACTGCTTCCCGGAGACGGCGATCTGACGACCTTCACCAGCGCCGAACAGATCATGAAGGCGTACAAGCGGCAGCTTCGCTACTACATGGATCTTCAGGTCATCGTGGAGCACATCAATGACGAGATGCACATCCTCCATGACCAGAACGCCTTCAGGTCCTCCCTGGTGCACGACTGCATCGAACGGGGCAGGTCGCTCATTGAGGGCGGCGCCCGCTACACCGCGGACGGCGGGCCCACCGCCGGAGCCGTGACCGTAGGGGACTCCCTGGCTGCCATACAGTACGCTCTGTTTGACAAGAAGCTCCTCACCCCGGAGCAGCTCATCCATGCCCTGCAGACGAACTTCGAGGATGAGAGCACCTCGCCTACAGGAACCGAGATCCGCCAGACGCTCATCAACAAGGTGCCCAAGTTTGGCAATGACGATGATTATGCGGACAAGTGGACCGTGGAGATCGATGATTTCCTCGGTTCCACCTACAACGAGGAGCTCAAGAGTTCCCGCTACGGCAAGGGCCCGATCCCGGCGACCTTCTCGTTGAGCCTGAGCTCGGTCACCGGCAACGTGGCCTTCGGCAAGTCGGTGGGAGCGCTTCCGGACGGACGCAAGGCCGGCGCACCTGTGAACAACGGTGTGTCCCCGTCAAACGGCTCCGAGCAGCACGGCCCGACCGCTGTCATCAATTCCGAGGCCAAGCTTCCGAGTATCTGGTTCCAGAAGGGCTCGATTTTCAACATGCGCCTGTCAGCAGATACCCTGACCAGTGAGGAGGGGCGCAACCGAGCGCTCGCTTTAGTGAAAACCCACTTCAAGAACAACCAGTACCACATCCAGTTCAACGTGCTGGACGACGAAACCCTGGTGGAAGCCCAGGAAAAACCTGAAGAGTACCGGGACCTCATGGTGCGAATAGCAGGCTACAGTGCCTTCTTCACGCCTCTGAATCGGGAGCTGCAGAACGACGTCATCGAGCGAATGAAGTTTGACATGAAGAAGTGAAGGTGAGGCGATCAACCCGGGGTGATGCATCGATGAGCGTACACGCCAGCGACAACCGCGGCTAGAAAACGCCCTGAACCTGGCAATCCGCATCGGTTTGCCGGGACTGTGAGGCCCGGGACAGGCCAGTGCTGGGCGTAATGGCCGAGAGGTACGACTGTCAGGAGATTTGCTCCGCACGGCCGAGGATAGGAGGGAGAATTTCCTTAAGTACCTCGACGGTTGCGACATTCGACGACTTGCCTGCCCACCTCGCATTGTAGATTTTCCCAACAATTTACCCGTAAACGAAGAATGACCGTGATACATTGTGAAGGGGATAGAGGGAAACTCGTATGCTCCAAAGGGTTGTAGTATTTCTATGTAGTTGTCTCGTTTTTACTTCCTGTGATTTTCTGCTCAATACACCATTTTCAAGATACCTGGGGAGTTCAGTTGATGAAGATCCCCCAACTCTATTCGAACTGCCTTACTTTGAGATTAGTGATCCCTCCAATTGGGAAGATCTTCAACAATATCTCGATGAACAGGTAGCCCTGGGAGTTTCCGGCCCGCCCACGGTCGACACCAGCACGATCAGCGGGCTCGGCGGGGGCAACAAGTGGTACGGCGGCGTGCTCGCTCCGAACGGTAAAATCTACTGTGTACCGGGAGCGGCAACAAGTGTGTTGATCATCGATCCCCAAACCGACAGCGCCGACACAAGCACGATCAGCGGCTTACAAGTCGCGGGCCCACAACCAAATTGGCTCGGTGGCGTCCTGGCGCCCAATGGCAAGATCTACTGTATTCCATGGGAGGCATCGAACGTGCTGGTTATCGATCCGGCGACGAACACGGTGGATACGACGACGATGAGCGACGGGATCCTGACCGCGTCACGGAAGTGGCACGGAGGAGTTCTTGCCCGCAACGGCAAGATCTACGGCATTCCCTATGACTCCGACACCGTGCTGGTCATCGACCCGGCTACCGACACATTTACCACTATCCCAATTCCTGGCCCTGGTCCTCCCGACCCCGGTGATCCGAGCAAATGGTTCGGCGGAGTGCTTGCTCCCAATGGTAAGATCTACTGCATACCCTGGAAGGCGGACTCCGTCATGATCATTGACCCGGAATCCGACACGGTGGATCCCGACGCCATCTCCTTTTCGGCGGTTGCAGACCTGAAATGGACGGGAGGTGTACTTGCGGCCAACGGCAAGATCTATTGTATCCCACAGGCACCCCTCAGAGTCCTGATCATAGATCCGGCACTGAATACGGTGGAGCTCGTAGCGAATCTACCGTTTGAGGAGGACAAATGGGCGGGGGGAGTGTTGGGACCGGACGGAAAGATCTACGGCATTCCTCGGAATTATGACAGCGTCTTGGTTATTGATCCCACTACAAATACGGCCGATCCAGATGGAATATCCCTCCCGCCGGCACCGCCGGTAGATCCGTTTGAGGAGGACAAATGGACTGGCGGGGTTCTCGCCCCGAACGGAAAAATCTACTGCGTTCCAAATGAAGCGGACAGTGTTCTCATCATCGATCCGCACAGTATCGGAGAAATGTTTGCATCTATCGCCGAATGTGCCTACTTCAACAAGTTCTGAATGTCGGATTTGAGCGACCTTCGAGGACGGCTACCAAAAGGTCGTTACAGTGCCTGTTCAGTTCTGACCGCGGCATCCGGCTCAGGAGGCTAAAGGCGGCTTCATATAGAGCATATATAGCCTGATTTGAGAGCGTTTTGGGCCGAACGCCGGCGAAAACCGCATATATTGCATATAGAACCATCTTGAACTCTACACACTTTCGTACACACCAAGAAGTAATTTCCACGATCACTACTGCTTTGTAGTGCTTAGAATGGTTTGAACCTAAACAGCCGCGGCTGGTGTAGCAGAAACAAAGACAGGCTGTTCTCCACCCCTGTAGAGAAGCAAACAGTGTGTTCCATCCCCATGCGATTCCCAGTTCGAAGCATCAATCTTGCCGTGGTGGTTCTTGTTGTTGTAGGATTTTTTTCTAAAACTGAACTATTCTTTTTGGAGACAGTTTAGTTGAATATTTTCAACTATAACGTAAGCTAAGTAGGTAATTTCACAAATACGATGACGTATAAGTATTTGTAATTTTGACTGGCTAATGCTATAATCCTGGCATATTCTCTCAAAGGAAGGAGCAAATATGCCTAGAAATAGTCCGTTTCCTATCGTATTGTCATCCGCTGAGGAGTCTGAACTTGTACGAATAGCACGAAAATATACGTCACCATATTATTATGTTGTTCGTGCAAAGATCATTCTAATGGCAGCCCAAGGGCTGGATAATAAGAGCATCGGAAAAAAACTGAGTCTGCCGCGCCAGATTGTAAGTAAATGGCGAAAGAGATTTTTCGAGCAGCGATTGGAGGGGCTGGAGGATCGTTTAAGACCCGGACGACCGTCCGGTTTTCCCCCCTGACGTGATTATTCAGGTAAAAGCGGTAGCCTGCGAACTTCCCAGTGAGAGAGGTATTCCACTTTCTCGATTCAGCACCCGTGAGATCGCCACGGAGGTTATTCAGAGGGGCATTGTCGCCGAAATTAGCGGTTCTACCATTTGGCGATGGCTTAACGAAGATGCCATCAAACCTTGGCAATATCGAAGTTGGATATTCCCTCGCGATCCACAATTCGAACAAAAAGCTGGTCGTGTGCTGGACTTATATCAAGGAATCTGGTGTGGAATCCCACTGGGATTTGACGAATATGTGATCTCAGCCGATGAAAAGACCAGCATTCAGGCCAGAGTTCGAAAACATGCCACCTTTCCTGCGATGAGGGGAAAGTGCATGCGTGTGGAGCATGAATACAGTCGAGCAGCAATTCTGATTATGGCCAAATCAGCGAGGGGTATTCTGTCTACTAAATTATACATCTAGACAACGAGTCCTCCAGGGTCCATACTGTTCTCAACGGACCATGGAGGGAGGGGACGTATTCCGGAAACTGCTGAGCTTCCTCAGCAGGGGGTGGTGGATCGCTTTCGTTCTTTTGGCAACACGCTGCTGGTGGCCTTGGACGGCACCGGCTACTTTCGTTCCGAATCGATTCACTGCTCTCAGTGCAATGTGGCGCACCACGCCGATGGACGGGTGGTGTATACCCACAGTGCGCTGATGGCGGCGGTAGTCAAACCCGGCTGTCCCCAGATCCTGGTCCTGGAGCCGGAGTTCATCACACCGCAAGATGGACATCAGAAGCAGGACTGTGAGTCGGTAGCGGCCAAGCGTTGGCTGGAGGAGGTGGCAGCAGAGCTCAGCCCGTTGGGGCTGACGGTATTGGGCGATGACCTGTATGCCTGTACGCCCATGATTGGGCGGGTGTTGGATCGGGAGCTGGACTACATTTTTGTCGCTAAAGAAAGCTCCCACAAATAATTATATGAAGAGATCCACTCCCTGGAGCAATTGGGGGGTGTTCAGATTCTCAGGGGCACACGGGGGGCTGGGGAAAAACGCCGTCACCTCACCTACCGGTTCCTCAACGAGGTCCCCTTAACCGCCGAGGCCTCCCCAGTGCAGGTAAATTGGGTCGAGTTGCTCATGAGGGATGAGGCCGGCAATGTCACCTTGCGTGCTGCTTTCGTGACAAACCATCTCATCACCATGGAAAACGTGGAAGCGTTGGTGGAGGCTGGACGGTGTCGGTGGAAGATCGAGAACGAAGACTTCAATACCTTGAAAACCAAAGGCTATCACTTCGAGCACAACTTCGGGCATGGAAAGCAGTACCTGGCCCAGGCGCTGCTAAGCCTCAATATCCTGGCATTTCTCTTTCACACGGTACTGGAGATTTTGGATAAACGGTGTGCCACCCTACGTCAGATGCTGCCTCGCCGGGATACCTTCTTCCAGCATATCGCAGCGCTGACCCAGTACCTTCCTTTCGCCGACTGGCAAAGCTTGCTGGAGTTCATGCTTCGCGGCCTTCGGGATGGTCCTGGACCTCCTCCTCAGAAGTTTCCAATAAAGCTTTAATCCTCTAGGGCTGTTCTCACCTATAGGTGAGGGGACCACCCCGTCGGCGGCTCTCTTTGAATCGCCGGAAACCGCGAAAATCAACCACCATGTCTACCTGATATGCTACGGCTCCGAGCTCAACCCAACTGTCGCCATCCCAACTACGTCCAGCGATATCAGGCAATTCTCATGCCATCTCAGCGCTCCTGTCTAAATTGAGAATTGCTGGCCTTCGCGCGCCGCCATTGACAAGCAGGCCATATTCTATATAATATAAACGCGTTCTGTTGGCTTTTTCCCGCGAAGAGGTATAGGAGGCTATCAAATTGAAGAGTTCGTCGCGGTATCGGGTGATTCTTTCAGGTATCATAGGGCTGGTGATCGGCGTGATCTTTACCGCCTTGGTGAAACTCTTTACGCCCGAAGCCAATCTGGCCTGGACCCTCTTGCCAATGTGCATTGCTGCCATTCTTTCGGGGTTCATGGGGTATCTCGTGGGCGCCAAACAGAAGAAGCAGATTCAGGGTCAAGGAGAATAGCATGATCAATCTTCTGCTGATCGTCGGCCTCATCCTGCTAGTTTTGTGGCTTCTGGGACTCGTCAGCTCGTACACGCTGGGCGGTTTTATTTACGTAGCCCTGGTAATCGGGATCATCCTCGTGATTGTCTGGCTGGTCATGCGATTCAGCAGGCGCAGATAGCAGGAAAACCTCTTTTACGTGGCCGGCATTCGGAGGGCTCAAGCCGCTGTTGGGCTTGTAAGCGGCACTATAGGTAAGCCGTGTCGGTCCGTGGTGGCGGTTGCAGGTCAAGTTACTATAGGAAGGGAGCGAACACGATTATGTTTCAGCCAATTGGTATCATATGGGGGATTGTGACGCTAGTTTTTGGAATCCTTGTCCTCGTTTATCCCAGGTTTCTGCGCTACACCGTGGGCATCTATCTAATTATTGTAGGTTTGTGGGCCATCATTCCGAGATTGCATTTCTAACCTGTGGGGAAAATTGAAGCACGGGAGAGGGAAGATTATCCAGACGGAAAGACAGAACGCAAGTTCCAGGTAGGTTGATCCTGTGAGAGCCAAGTCTCTGAAGGCTAGCTGGTTGGCTTTCCTGCTGGCCGCTGCGTCCGTTGCGCTGTACACAGGCTGCATGACGGTGGGGGCGACCGGCGAACAGCATCTCAACCTGATCGGTGAGCAGCAGGAGATCCAGATGGGCCGGGAGGCCGACGGGCAGATCGTGGCCACGATGGGTCTGTACCCCGACGAAGCTCTTCAGGGTTACGTGAAAGCCCTGGGCGAGCGCATCGCAGCCACCACCGAGCGGCCGAATCTGCCGTGGACCTTCCGAGTGGTGGACGACGAGGTAGTGAATGCTTTCGCCCTCCCGGGTGGGTTCATCTACGTCACCCGCGGCATCCTCTCCACCCTGAACAACGAGGCCCAGCTGGCCGGCGTGCTTGGGCACGAGATCGGCCACGTCACCGCGATGCACTCGGTGATCCGTATCAGCGAAACGCAGCTGGCTCAGCTGGGCCTCGGGGTGGCTGGAGCGGTCGCCCCTGGGCTGCAGAACTACATGGGTCTGGCGGGGGCCGGGCTACAGCTGATGTTCCTGAAGTTCAGCCGCGACGACGAGATGCAGGCCGACGAGCTGGGGTTGCGCTATATGGCCGGAATCCACGAGAACCCGCAGGAGCTGATCAGTGTGATGCAGACCCTGGAGCAGGTTTCAAAGCTGTCGGGCGGCAAGGCCATCCCCGAGTGGTCATCCACTCACCCCACGCCGACCAACCGTGAGCAGAGGCTGGCCGAGCAGATCCAGGGCCTGGGGGTGGGCGAGCACGGCTACGAGCCGGTGGACCGGGACGGCTACCTGCAGCGCCTCGCCGGCATGGTCTACGGCCCCGATCCTCGGGAAGGCTACAGCCGGGACAGCACCTTCTACCACCCTGAGATGCGCTTCCTCTTCGTCTTCCCCAACGGGTGGAAAATCATCAACCAGAAGACGGCGGTCATCGGCCTGAGCCCGAAGCAGGACGCGGCGGTGCAGATCAGTCTCTCTCGGGAGAAGAGCCTAGATGCCGCCGCCAGGGGGCTGTTCGACCAGGAGGGGGTCAGCTCCTCGGAGGTGCACCGTGCCAAGGTCAACGGCCTGTCGACTTGGACCGGTGCCTTTACGGCCCGCACCGCCGAGGGGGACCTGGACGGGCAGGCCACCTTCATCGAGTACGGCGGGCGGATCTATCAGCTCATCGGCTACAGTGCGCAGGCCAACTGGCCCCGGTACTCCGCGCAAATACTGCAGGCGCTGTCCAGTTTCGCCGAGCTCACCGACCCGCAAGCCCTCTCCGTGAAGCCCATGCGGCTGCGCATCGAGCGGGTGAGGCAGAGCATGACACTGCGCGAGTTCCAGAAGCACAACCCGTCCGCCATCTCGCTGGAGGAACTCGCCCTGATCAACCAGGTCGAGCCCGATACCGTCCTGCAGCGGGGCCAACTGGTCAAGCGGGTCACCGCCAAGTAGGTCCAGGCGCAGCCCTCTGCCCGGCCTTTCGGCCGGAGGTACATCGAAAAGTCGAGGTAATGTGTGCTACCGCACAAACTGTGTCAGGTTCGATGGCTAAACTTACAGATCGAGATCATTGGAAATTAAGTACGGAGCTTAGCGTCTGCGTCAATAGGCATTGCTTATTGAACAGGTTTTCAGTTTCTAATTACAGTAACAAGTACCGATATCGGTCAAATATCAAAACTCCTGTAAAATCGAAACTGGCTAAGCCGCGGTTTCCTTTGAAATACGGCCGTGGAGGGGATGGAGCAGGACCTGTGCGAGATCGCCGTCGGGGCCGCACAGGGGCTGGGAGCCGCCTCGCGCACTTCCTTCGAGCGGGTCTTCGCGCGGATGAACGGCGGCGTCTAGCTCACCGTCTCCTGCTGCGGCCATCTTGATTACCATGTCTTTCTTGAAATCCTCAGAGTAGTACTGCATCTACAAAAATCCTTTCTGCCCGCGATTTTTTTCGCCCAGGGGGGAACCCCCCTGGGCCCCTGTGTCTGTCCTACTAGGGGCGACAAGTATCCTGACATAGCGGGGGCCGAAGGGTCCACAAATCCGTGGAATAGCCTTCCGCCTGAGCCCCTCGCAGAGAAAGCTCCTCCAGACGCTTCTTCTGCGTGAGTGACAACCGACACGGCCGGCTTGGCGTTGCTCTGGGAGCAAGAGCTCTGCTTCTCTTATGTTTGACGGCCTGGAACCACCGAACGACGGAACTCGACGACGCATCTGAGGCTTGGGCGACAGCGCGGTATTCCAACCTGATAGGCCAGTATCCTGAGATCGCTGCAAAACTGGAAGCTAGGGCAATGGAAATCCGTACAGATACCGATGACACATTTATTGGTTCTGATAGGTAAACTGCCGCCCTGTAGGTAGGGTGGACGATCCTGAAACGCTGACTCAATTCCACTCTTCTCACATCTATGTCGTCGCTATGTACGACATTCCGAACTTCGGGTAGACTATTTCTCCTTAGGGTTGTCCTAGAGTGTCAAAGCATTGTGCGCGATCAGGAGGAAATGCACACAGTTAGAGAGAGATAGATACGCCTGCTCACTTCATCCTTCGGTGGGAAGATCTTCGATGGGAGCCAGGATTTTTAGCCTCTCCATTGGAAGGACTTCACATCCTTGGGCCCAGCGCTCGTACAGCTTCCTCAACTCTTCGGCTTTGGGCTTGTTTTTCTCTTTCAGATCGACCAACTCCGTTCGGTCCTGCTCCATGTTGTACAGCTCCCAGTCTCCGGGATACTTTTTTACCAGCTTCCAGTTCTCCTTTCGTACGGCACAGTTCCCCTCATGTTCCCAGCAGAGCGGTTTTTCCCTGGACCACCTCTTGCCCCGGAGAGCCTGTATGAAGCTCTCCCCTTGGAGAGCCACAATTTCATTCCCGTTGAAGGTCTGCGGGTATCTCACTCCAGCAGCTTCGGCGCATGTGGCCATGATATCGATCACATGCGTCGGCTCATGCACTATCCGCCGTTTCTTGATCACCGACGGCCAGGACACGATAAGCGGAGTGGCTATTCCTCCTTCGTGAACCCAGTGCTTGTAGAGCCGAAAAGGCGTATTGCTGGCGTTGGCCCAAGGAAGGTCGTAGCTCATATAGGTGTCCTCCGGCCCCGGCATCAGACCGGGGAAATTCCCGGCCCTCACCGGTTTTCCGTTGCGCATAGGCCATAACACGTTCTGCACGAAGCCGTCCTCAGCCAAAAACTCGGCACAACCCCCGTTGTCGGAAAGGAACATAATTAGCGTGTTTTCTTCCAGGCCGAGTTTCCGTACGGCGGCTATGATCTTGCCAATCCCCTGATCCATGCGGTCCACCTGAGCTGCGTACACGACCATTCTCCGGGCTTCCCAGTCCCTTTCCTTGACCTCATTCCAGGGAGGAGCGCTGCGATCCCGCGGAGAAATCGTCCACTTGGGGTCCAGGAACCCCAGCTCTACCAGCGTCTCGTGCCGGGCGCATCGGATAGCGTCCCACCCCCTGCGATACAGGCCCTGGTGCCGGGCGATGTCCTCCGGCAGCGCGTGAAGAGGCCAGTGCGGCGCCGTGTAGGCCACGTAGAGGAAGAAAGGACGTTCGCGCCCGCTGTGCTCCCGGATCATGCGACATGCCTCCTCGCTGATAGCGTCGGTGTAGTAGTATCTCTCTCCCTCGGGCTCGATGGGAGAGTCGTTGCGCATCAGCGTATGGGGATTGAAGTAATCTGCACAGCCAGCCAGCGTGCCATAGAAACTCTCGAATCCCCTGGTTGTGGGAATGGGATGCCCCTGACCGCCCGGCTCCCAGGCTCGCGGGTATTTCACATCGTAGCCCCCGCCCACGTGCCATTTGCCGCACATCAGCGTATGATAACCGCCGGATTTCAGCACCTCGGCGATGGTTACACAACGATCATTCAGGTGTCCCTGATAGGAAGGGTGGCCGAGGTCGGCTACCATGTGACCCACTCCGGTCTGGTGGGGATACAATCCTGTCAGAAGAGATGCCCGCGACGGGCAGCAGCGGGCGCAATTGTAGGCCTGCGTGAAACTCACCCCGCCTGCCGATAGCTGATCGATGGCCGGAGTGGCGATCTCCGAACCGTAGCATCCGATGTCGGAGTATCCCATGTCGTCTGTTAGAATCAGAATGATGTTTGGACGGTTTGATTTCACACTTGAACTCCTTGCCCCTGGTATAGGCGGGCGCATCTTGCCCGATCACCCTCGTACGATCTCTATCCCTTGATCCCCGTGGTTACAATACCCTGAATGAAGTAGCGCTGTGCGATTAAAAACGTGATAACCAGCGGCAGAATCGTAAGGGTGGTGGCGGCCATGAGCAGATTCCATTCTACGGTCGTCTCGGCTTTAAAGGCCGTAAGAGCCAGTTGCACCGTTTTCATCTTGTCGCTGTTAATAATGATCAGAGGCCAGGTGAATTCGTTCCATGTGTGTGTCGTTTTCAGAGCGATGAGGGTCGCAATGACCGGAGTGCTCAAAGGAACGTATATCCGGAAAAATATCCTAACTTTTCCTAATCCATCTATCAGGGCGGCGTCGTCCAAAGCCTTGGGGAAATTGAGATAAAATTGCCGAAACAAAAAGACCCCGAAAGAACCGGCCACGTAAGGGGCGATCAAGCCCATATAGCTGTCCAACCAGCCTGTGCCTCCCCTACCCAACAGGTTGTTTCCCCCGGCCAAAGGGATGTTCTTCAGGATGACGAACACAGGAAGCATATTGACCTGGGGCGGAATCATGAGACCGATGAGCGTGATCAGGAAAAGCATATCTCTGCCGCGGAAGCGGAGCCTGGAGAAGGCATATCCCGCCAGCGAGTTGAAGAGGAGGCTGACGATGACGGTTATGGCGGTCACGTAGACGCTGTTGAAAAAGTACCGCGGCCAGTTTCCGCGGGTCATGGCTTCGGCGAAGTTGTGCCAGACCAGTTCACTCGGGAAGAGGATGAATCGCGGCGCCAATACCTCTTTCATGGTTTTCAGCGAAGTCAGCAGCATCAATAGGAAAGGGAAGAGCATGATGAGGGAGAAGATCCCCATCACTACGGTAACAATCAATTTCGACCCGTTCCTATTCACATGCATCCTCTTTCAGCATCAGACGACCTCGGTATCCACGCCTCTCTGGCCGTACTTGAAGAAGATCAGGGTAAGAAATGCCACTATCGTTAACACCAGGAACGCCTGGGACGAGGCGTAACCCATGAGAAAATCCGTGAAGGCTCTGATGTAGATCTGGTGAACCACGGTGGTTGTGGAGTTCATGGGTCCACCGTCGGTTAGGATGCGTACCTGCTCGAACACATTGAAGTTGTTTATCACGCCGGTTACGAAGAGGAAAAAGGTAACCGGGCGTAGCATGGGAACGGTAATGCGAAAGAACTTCTGAACGGCTGAAGCTCCATCCACCGTGGCCGCTTCGTACAGGTAGCCGGGGATACTCTGCAGTCCGGCCAGGTAGATCACCATGTAGTATCCGATGTACTTCCAGACGCTCATGATGATTATAGCGGGCAGAGCCCAGTTCACATCATAAAGCCACAGCTTCCCCTGAATACCGAACAACCCCAACGCTTTGTTGACGACCCCATGGGAGGGTTCGTACATCCAGAACCACACCATAGACACCGCAACCATGGAGGTTACATGAGGTAGGAAAAAACAGGTCCTGAAGAAGCTCTTGCCAAAGATCTTCTGGTTGAGAAATACCGCCGCCAGCAGGCTCAGAAGCATAGTAAAGATCAGGGTGAACGAGGTGTAGATGGCCGTATTTCTCAAAGAAATGAGAAAGAAGCTGTCGGTGAAAAGATTGGCGTAGTTTCTCAGCCCGATGAAGTCAATGGTGCGTAGGTTGAACTTGGTGAAGCTCAAGAGAAGGTTGATCACGATGGGAACAAAGATGAAAGCCAGGAAAAAAAGATAGAACGGCGTTATGAGGAGATAGCCCACCGGGTCATAGTTGATCCTGTTTCGCCGCCTGGAAACGAACATGGTGAAACCTCAGGTAGAAACATTTATACCAGTTTATGATAGGCAAATACAGGCCCGCAGACACGGATCCGCGGGCCCGTGCAGTCAGCTGCTACTGGATCTCGAATTTCTTCAGCTCTTCCAGGAGTCCGGCTTCGGCGTCGATCAGAGCCTGCCGCGCCGTTTTTCTTCTGTTCAGAGCCTCCTCATAGGCCTGGCTCAGATACTTGTTGGCAATGGTCGTCCAAGGCGTGACCGCTTTGCCTTTGCCGTACTGTATGTACTCGATCTGCGACTCATTGAAGGCAGGATCATCCTGAATAAAACGCTCCTGCAGGGACTTGCGAACAGGGGCGATCTTCAGCTCTTGATATCGCTTCCACATCTGCTCATCGGTCATCATGAACTTGATGAACTCCCACGATTCTTCCTTTACTCCGGAGTCCGCGCCGATGGTGAACATTCGATATCCGCAGAAGGAGACCTTTTTCTTCCTCTCCGGGACCGGAATGTAGCCGATCTCTTTCTTGAGCGCCGGATCGTTGTTGTACATGTTCACCAGCACCG
>Ga0307442_1000457_pt1 | contig 19817 bp, 14 predicted proteins | sample SalMarWE160430MG_FD_202143 | JGI IMG/M metagenome (GOLD analysis project Ga0307442, IMG submission 202143) | Salt marsh sediment microbial communities from the Plum Island Ecosystem LTER, Massachusetts, United States - WE1604-30 | ecosystem: Environmental > Aquatic > Marine > Intertidal zone >...
GGTGTGCCGCAAAACGTGCCATAGTGATATGGCGGTCCAAACTTGAAATGTATAGATAAACTTCTATAATTATTTGTATCTGGTCTTCAGACCTTTGCAACTCGCTGCTCTCCCCCAGACCAACCTAGGGAGGCATCCTATGAAAAAGATCGTTTTTCTCATGGCGGCTGTGCTCGTCCTTTTTGCGTGCGTAACGGCTCCCCCTGCTGGAAAAACGGAGATCGAAGAGCTCATGGAACGTTTTATGAGTGGGCTGAAAGGGGAAAATATCGATGTTCTGATGAGCACCTATTGGCCGGAAGCGGAGATGGTTATTAAGATGCCCGACGGAACCGTACAGGAGTTCAGTGGGATCGAGCAAATTAAAAAGGTTCAGCTAGGGGGATTCCAGGATCCGAATAGGCAAGTTCTCGAGTTCAGCGAGCCTGAGGGAGAAATCCGGGGCAACAACGCCGGCTATCGTTTTGTCGTTCACGTCCCCCGGCTGCGGGTGTTGAATACCTTTGAGCTCGTCCGGAGGGACGGGCAGTGGGGAATCATCCGTCAGGTAGGAGAGGTTCTACCACCTGAACAAGCGATGGGAGGCGAAATCCGTGTCAACTCGGCACTTCAGGAATGGGCTGACGGCAACGGAAATGGTGTGCTGGAGCCTCCGGAGTTTGAACAGCTGAAGCGTGCCATGTTGGCTATAATGCGGGAACCGCACTTCGTCAAAAATCCCCTCGGTGTAATGTTCGACTGGAACGGTGACGGGTACATCAACAGATTGGAGCAGCAGAGCGCCGCTCGGATACTGATCGACGAGCAGCTGAGGCGCCTTCCGTTAATGGATCCTGAGATGGCTCAGTTTTTCAATCTCGAGGGCGATGACTATCTTCAGTATTATGAAACCGATTTTGTCCATAGCGTTGTTGTATGGAACAATGTCTGGCCCGAATTCATGGATCGAATCGATGAGGATCGCAACGGTGAGGTGGATCAGGGAGAGATCGATGCATACATCGACCGGCTCTGCCGTATTCTCGCACGCCTACCGCTGAATCCGGAGGATGCGGCCATGTACCGCTGGAAAGGCAAGCAAGCCTTGTTGGACTGGACCGATCTCAATGGGGATGGAAAAATCGACTGGCAGGAGCGCCTCGATCTTGGAGCCCGGGTAATGGAGCTCGTGGATGCCTATGAGCTTCCCTGTCCGATTATCAGCTCCGTGGCAGATTATTTCGACCGAAACCGGGACGGCGCCATCGAAGCAGCCGAGGTGGACACAATGCGGCAGGTGTTGGTATCGGAGCAGTTGGACATGCTCTTCAATTTCGAAATCTATTTCCCACGCAGTACACTCGTAGAGGTGCTGGATCTCAACGAAAACGGGCGCTTCGACCAATCCGAAAAGTCCATGCTCCTGGATCTATTCTTCTCAACGCCGGGTTCGGAGCAACGACTGGCCTCCAGCGTCTTGGAGAAGCGCATTGATCGGAGTCTTACTGAGGACGGCGTTCTGGATGGCGGAGAGCACCATCACTTCGAATCGGTGGTGCTGGGTGCCTTGGCAATCGCGTGGTTGCACAGACCCGACGAAGAGCCGGCTCCGAGCGAGGGCGGGGCGGTGCACAGCCCGCTCGATGAGCTGGCCGATCTGAATGGTGACGGCTTTGTGGACCAGAGCGAGGATCGGCAGAGGGCCGAAGGCCTGGGAAGCCCGCATCCCGTACGAAGCCCCTTCGACCGGCGAATCGACTTCAACGGCAACGGGGAGGTGGAAACCTTCGAGATCGCCAAGGCCCGCCGGATTGCTGAACCGATGGAAGAGCAGGCAGAGGGCGTGTACCCGGTGCGGACCGCCACGGATGATCTTCTGGACCTAAACCAGGACGGCCAGGTCGACCAAGCAGAGATGGACCGGGTTCTGAGATTCCTTGCGGGAGAAGTGAACCTGCTGGACCGTCGCGCCGACTTGTATCGCATGTTTGATCTCAACGATGACGGAACAATCCTGGAAGCTGAGCTGGTGAAAGGTATCGATCTGTACCTGTTGCCGCGACCAGTGAACCTACAAGAGCCGTTCGACGGCCCGCAGGACAAGAGCCGAGACGGCTTCGTGGATCCGGAGGAGATCGGCATAGCAGCCGGGGTGACTGCCCGCGGTGAAATTCCGACAATCCCGGAACGGTTGGAACGGGTGGAGTGGATCGTCGCCCGGGATTCGAAAACAACCGCCGAAGCAGAGAAACAGAGGCTGGAGAGGTACGAATCCGATTTCTACTTGAAGCTCGGCCGGATCCAGGATCAGAAGCTGGCAGTGGTCGGAATTATCAGCAGAACCAAGAGAGTCGACGAGGAAACCGCCAGTGGAGTGATGATGTTTATCGAGAACGCTTTCGTGAACGTCGGCAAGGTTCGCGTGGTGGACCGGGAGAACATCGCCAAGATCGTCAATGAGTACGAGTTCCAGGGCAGCGACCTGACAGACGAATCCACGGCGGTGGAAATCGGCAAGTTGTCCGGAGCCGATATCATCGTGATCGGGAGTCTCAGCAGTGTGGGTGAGATCTTCTACCTGAACATCAAACTGATCAGCGTGGAGACGGCGGAAATCATCGGGTCGAGCATCGCGGACGCCGTCAACGCCAAGGAGTTTTACGAGATGTGCAACGAAGCGGTGTTCAAATTGTTCTGACCAACGGCTCGCTAATCGCCGAATCCTAATCCCTTGCACTTCGGAAACTCAGGAACGGTCGATTTCGTTGGTGCAGCTGCTGTTCCGGGAAGAGTCTTTCGATCTGAAAACACGAATAAAAATGCTCGTGGAGTGTGCCACAAAATGTGCTACGTTTTAGATGGCCATATATACTATATATGATGAAATCGTGACGCTTCCGCGTAAGATCGCCTGAAATCGGGTCATATATGCCCTATATGAAGAGGGACATGGCCTTCTACGCTGTGGGTCGCAGGTTCGAGTCCCGCCGTCGCAGGACCTCTTCAGCAGCCGCCACGATATCCTGAACACCCATCCCGTACAGATCGAGGAGCTTCTCGTACGGCCCGGTCTCACCGTAGCAGTCCTGTATCCCCACGCGGCGCAGGGGCACGGGAAGATTCTCCGCCAGCAGCTCGGCCACCGCCGAGCCCAAGCCGCCGATGATGTTGTGCTCCTCCACGGTCACTACTGCCCGGGTTCTCCCCACCTCCGCCAGAATAGCTTCCCCGTCCAGGGGTTTCAGCGTGTGGACCTCCAATACCGAGGCCGGGATTCCCGACTCCGCCAGAAGGTCGGCCGCTTTCAGCACCCGGCCCAGGATCGGTCCGTTGCTGATCAGGGTTACCACCCCGCCCGTTCGCAAGGGTATGGCCTTTCCGAGTTCAAATCGGGTTGACTCATCATGGACATCCACCACCTCGGCTCTGCTGAGGCGCAGATACACCGGGCCCTCCAGATCGGCCACCAGGGGCAGCAGGGAGCGCACCTGATGATGGTCACTGGCCACCACCACGGTCATGTTGGGCAGCGCCCGCACCACGGCCAGATCCATGATGGCCTGGTGGGTTGCCCCGTCCATGGGGCCGGAAAATCCACCATAGCCGGCCACCACCTTCACGTTGGTCCGGGCGTAGGAAACCAGGGTGCGCAACGGATCCCCGGCTCGAAGCACGAGCAGCCAGGCGAAGGTGTTTACGAAGGGGATCCAGCCGGCCAAACTCAGACCCGCGCCCACACCCATCAGGTTCTGCTCGGCTACCCCCACATCGAAGAAACGTTCGGGAAAGCGTTTCTTGAATCCACCGGTCATCGTGCCTTCGGCCATGTCCGCGTCCACCACCACCACGCGGCTGTCGGCCGCACCGAGCTCCGCCAGCGCCTCTCCGTAGGTCGCACGCAGCTGCTTACTTTGTGTCACGTTCATGATTTCCTCCCCGGTGCCGCGACGGTCTGCGGGGCATCGTGGGCCGGGGAGACAGCCTCGAGGTTCTGCCGGATCTCCTGCTGCGCCGCAGCCATTTCCTCCGGAGTAGGCACCCGTCCGTGCCAGGCGCTGGAGGATTCCATAAAGGAAACGCCCTTGCCCTTCACGGTCAGGGCCAGGATCAGTCCGGGTTGTTCCGGGCTGTCGCGGTCCAGAGCCTCCACGATCTGTCCGACGTCGTGGCCGTCGATGCGCCGCACGTCAAAACCGAAACTCTGCCACTTCTGCTCCAGTGGCTCCAAGGGCATGACCCGTTCCACGGGCCCGCTGAGTTGATAGCGGTTGTAATCCAGGACAAAGGTCAGGTTGCCAAGGGCGTATTTGGCGGCGCACATGGCGGACTCCCACACGATTCCCTCCTGGGTTTCCCCGTCTCCCAACAGGCAGTACACCCGGGCGGGCGAGCGGCGCAACCGCAATCCCAGGGCACACCCCACCGCGGCCGATGCCCCCAGACCCAGAGGTCCGGAAGACATCTCCACCCCGGGAAGCTTGAGCCGATCCGGGTGACCCTGCAGGCGGCTGCCCAGCTGCCGGAAGGTGGCCAGCTCTTGCCTGGGGAAAAATCCCACTCGGGAAAGGGCAGCGTAGTAGACCGGCGCGCAGTGCCCCTTGGACACGAAGATCCGATCCCTGTCTTCCCATCCCGGATTCCGGGGATCCAGGTGAGCTTTGTAGAAGTAGAGGGTGGTGATCAGCTCTGCCGCGGAAAACGAACCGCCCAGATGACCCGATTTGGCTCCAAAAACCATCTTCAGGGCATCGAGGCGAAGCTTCCAGGCCAGGCGTTGCAATGACTGAACGTCAGATAACGGTTTCATGGGCGGTTTTTGACAACCTCCGACGAAAGACTTGGACGAAAGGCTTGACAGCACGTTCTCTTCTTGGTAGCATACCAGTGTCTGGTTAACCAGTTTTTGGTTAATCAACAGGGGCAACCATACCGGGGACTCAGTATTTTGTCAAGCCAGTCCGAAGTAACAGATCTGGATCTCTTTCAGGAAATCGAAGTCGAAAAGCCCGCCGACCTGATTATCAAGCAGATCCGGCAGCTGATCTCCTCCGGCCGTTTGAAACCTGGTATGCGTCTGCCCTCTGAAAGGGTGCTGGCCGAACGTTTCGGGGTCGGTCGCGGCCACATCCGGGAAGCACTCAAGAAACTCGAGTTTTACGGAATCCTGAAAACCAGGCCTCAGCAGGGGACAATCGTAGCCAGCCTGGGGGTCAAGGCTTTGGAGGGATTGATCTCGAATATCCTGGCTACCGAAACCAGAGATTTCGAGTCCCTCATGGAGATCAGGGCGCTGCTGGAGGTACATGCCGCCCGCCTGGCCGCCCAGAGGGCTGATCAGAGGGGAATCGAAGAGATTTTTTCCGCGTTCGAAGATTTTCGGAACAAGGTCGAGCAGGGTCAATCCGCACTGGAGGAGGATCACCTCTTTCATCTCAAGATCGCCGAAGAATCCAAGAACGCCGTGCTTCGCTCCCTGATCGGCCTGATCACCCCGGACATCATCACCTTGAGCCGGGAACATCAGAGCAGTCAGGCGGAGCGCTTTCAAACGACCTTGAAGGAACACGAGAGGATCCTGGAGGGCATCCGCTCACGGGTTCCGAAACGGGCGGCACAGGCCATGTCCGAGCACATGGAGATGGCTCACAACCGTCGTAAAGCTCGGCATAATGGATAGGGAACATACTCCTTTGGAGTGTTTCAATAAAAATCTTTATCAAAGGGAGGAACTCTGATGAAAAGAGCTTCAATCCTCATTCTAATGCTCCTCTTGCCTCTGGTACTGTTCGCCGGTGGCCAGACCGAGGGGCAGATGGCCTCAGTCCGTTTCTGGTATCACTTCGACAACCCGGATGCCGCGGTCACTCCGCTGGTGCAGAAGTTCGAGAAGGAGAATCCCAACATCAAGGTGAGCCCTGAGTTCATCGCCTGGGATGTGTACAACCAGAAGCTGCTTACCTCCGTTGCCGCGGGGAATCCGCCGGATGTTTCGCAGATCAAGCTCTGGTGGCAGCCGCAGCTGGTGGAGATGGGGGCGCTTCTGGACTTGAGCGACTACGTTGCCAAGTGGCCGGGACGCAGCGATGTCTTCGATAAGATCTGGGAGCTGACCGTGTACACGGACGGGAATCAGTACCTGATGCCGCTGCAGATGGTTATCCTCTACATGTACTACCGGACGGACATGTTCAACGAACTGGGGCTCAAGCCGGCCACTACCCGGTCGGAGTTCCTCGACATCGCCAAGAAGCTCACCCGGGATACCAACGGGGACGGGACCGTTGATGTATACGGCTTTGGCATCCGCGGAGCCAGAGGCGGCCATGACTGGTGGGGAACGTTCGTCCTGTCAAGCGGAGCGGAGTTCTTCCTGCCGGACGGCAGCTCCGGTTTGATCACACCCGAAGCCATCGCCGCCAACCAGTGGTTCATCGACCTGTACCGGGTGCACCACGTCTCGCCACCGACAACGCCTAACGACGGTTTCCAGCAGATCATTGCCAACATGCAGTCCGGCAAGACCGCGATGACCATCCACCACATCGGCTCCTCCCAAGGTCTGGCCGATGCGCTTGGGGATAAGCTGTCCGCCGCTCCGGTACCCAAAGGTACCAAAAAATACTGGACATCCTTTGGGGATGAGGAAAACGGTGTGCTCGCAGCTACCCAATACCCCGATGCCGCCTTCAAGTGGGCATCTTTTCTGGCCACGGCGGAAAACAACGCCATCTGGCAGAAGTCTTCCGGACAGGTCTCCATCAACAAGAGCAATGCAACGGCCGGAGGAAACCGTTTCCTCAAGGCCACGACCGATTCCGCCGACTTCGCCGGCGTGCTGCCCGCCCATCCGGGTACCGCCGAGTTCGTCGAGTCCCTGTGGCCGACACAGATGCAGAGGGCCTTTCTTGGGGAGATCAGCAGCGCTGAGATGATGCAGATCTTCGCCGACCATTTCTCCAAGTAGCCGGCCGTCGAACCGAACGCCGCCTGCTTCAGCTCTGCAAGCTAGCCGGGGCAGGCGGCTTCCTTTTTCACGAGATACCCGGGTATGAAGCGAAAGACCGACCTGTTTCCCTACACGCTGCTCACGCCGGCCCTCTCTGTAACCATCCTGATCATCTTCTTCCCGATCGTGCAGACCGCCGTCATGAGCCTGTTCAACTACGTGATCTGGAAACCCAAGGACACCCGCTTCATTGGACTCGGCAACTACCTGCAGGCGCTGCAGGACGAGGTGTTCTGGATCTCCCTTAAAAACACTGTTTTCTGGATCGTGGGCGTGATCGTACTGCAGCTCTTGCTCGGCTTCGTAACCGCCCTGCTCCTGAATCGGGAGTTCAGGTGGCGTGGTCTGGCCCGTTCCCTGATCCTGATCCCCTGGGTTACCCCAAGCGTAATCACCGCTCTGATGTGGCGTTGGATGTATGACGGGAACAACGGGGTGATCAACGATCTGCTGGTACGCATCGGGCTGCTCAAAAGCTACTTCCCCTGGCTGGCGAACTCCTCAACCGCCCTGCCGGCCATCATGGTCGCCCTGATGTGGCAGGGTTTTCCTTTCTTCGCCATCATGATCCTGGCCGGTTTGCAGGCCATCCCCCGCACCCTCTACGAAGCCGCTGAAGTGGACGGGGCCACCCGACTGCAGATGTTCGGCCGCATAACCCTCCCCATGCTGATGCCGATCCTCCTCACCTCGATCCTGTTACGGATCATCTGGGTGGCCAACTCCATGGACGTGATCTTCGTGATGACCGGAGGGGGACCGGGCTATGCGACACACACCCTGCCCGTGTTCGCCTTTATCCGTGCCTACAAGGGCCTGGATTTCGGCTATGCCTCCACCATCGCCATCTTTCTAACCCTGCTCCTGATAGCCATCGTGGCCGGATACGTGATCCGGGTTCTGCGCACCCAGGAGGCCCTGCGATGACCAGAACACTGCACCTCTGGCGGCGCCTTCTCGGGCTGCACCTTCCGGTGCTGATCATCGTCCTGTTCGCCCTGGGTCCTTTCATCTGGATGTTCATCTCTTCGATCACCCCGGAGACGGATTTGTATGGAGAGGTGTTCCGCTATTTCCCGGCGAATCCGAGCTTCCAGAACTACCCCAGGATCTTTCAGAAGATCTCCTTCGCCCGCAACCTGCGGGACAGTCTGATCGTGGCTGCGGCGACGATGCTCGTCGGACTGGCCATCAGCCTTTCCGCCAGCTACAGCTTCTCCCGCTTCCGATTCCGGGGACGGAACTACCTGATGATCCAATTCCTGGTCATCAACATGTTTCCGATCGTGTTGCTGCTGATTCCCCTGTTCGTGATCATGAGGGTGCTCAAGCTGATCGATACCTACTTCGCGCTGATCATCGCCTACTCGACCTTCACGATTCCGTTTTCCACCTGGATGATGACCAGCTTCTTCAACGCGATCCCCAAGCAGCTGGATGAAGCGGCGCTGGTGGACGGCTGCACCCGCTTTTCGGCCATGACCCGGGTCATCGTTCCCATCGCCATGCCGGGGATCGCCGCCACCGGAATCTATATCTTCATCACCGCCTGGAACGAGTTCCTCTACGCCGCCATCCTTACCGGGAACAAGGTCCTGACCATTCCGGTAGCCCTTCAGAACCTTATCGGGGAGTACAACATCGCCTGGGGTCTTCTCACCGCCGGCGGCGTGATCAGCGTGATCCCGGTGATCGTGCTGTTCTTCTTCATCCAGAAGCAGCTGATCAGCGGCATGACCGCCGGCGCTGTCAAGACATAGGCGGGACGCGCAGTCGGGCCCGCCCGTAGGGGTAAATAATAGTTTTTCCGGTGATAGGTCGTTTTATAACAGTTTTTCCAGGAAACTAATCAAATTTCTCGTCCGGGCTTATGTTCGGTCAGAAAATAATCAGCGCGAGGTCTTGCTAAGCATTTTTCTTGACATAGAGCCAAATGTAAATATATTTTTCATATCGTAACTGTTATTCTTGACATAGCGCCAAATATAACTATAATTCTCATTTCACAATTGTTTTTCTATAGAAATTCATGAACGAAACCCGCACCAGTCATCCTACGCTCCGGTTCGCAGGGTATGCAGAATTAGTTAGTCGGTACGGACTCGACGTCATCCCCAACTGGCACCGGTCTCTGGTCACAACGAGTGGAATCCAGCGTATCAGCTCGACAGGAGGGACGATCGAAGAAATCTATCCATCCACGTACTGGCCGGGCGACACTCTAGGCGATCATATAGAATTTGCACTCAAGTATGATGGAACAAATTTTGGGATACTCGCCAGCCTGTTTCAAAAAATCTCAGGGGATGAGTTTTTAAACTACATCCTTTCGAAACCGACCGGGAAATACGCTCGCAGGCTCTGGTTTCTATATGAATTTATCACAGATACGACCCTTCCTGTAAAGGATTTGGAAACAGGCAACTATATTGATCTGCTCGATTCGGATCAATACTACACGATCACCCCGGCCCGTCGTGTCAAACGCCAGCGAATAAACGACAATCTTTTAGGCGACAGACGTTTCTGCCCGACAGTTCGTCGCACTGATCTACTCAAAAAGTTCGAAAAGAGCAATTTTCCCGCTCGCTGCCAAAAGGTCGTGTCAGGTTTCTCTAGGGATGTACTGGAACGAGCGTTACGATACCTTTACACCAAGGAAACCAAGTCATCCTTTGAGATCGAACACATCACACCAAGCACGACTAGAACCGAACGCTTCATCATGCTGCTTAAGCTGGCAGAGCGTGAAGACTTCTGTGAAAAAGTAAAATTGATCGACCTTCAGAATCGTGTTGTCGATCCGCGCTTCTCCGACCTTGACTATCGGACCAAACAGAATTACGTCGGTCAGACAGTAGCCTGGCAGAGAGAGAGGATCCATTTCGTTTGCCCAAAACCGGAAGACTTACCCGCGTTGATGGACGGTTTGATTGCTGCTCACAAGTGCATGGATGAGGGGGGAGTGTCCGCAGCAATTCACGCAGCAGCTATAGCTTTTGGTTTTGTTTTTCTGCATCCCTTTGAAGACGGCAACGGTCGAATCCATCGATTTTTGATTCACAATATTCTTGCGCGTCGAGGCTTTACTCCCGAGGGAATCATGTTTCCCATATCCGCTTCGATGCAAAGGAACATTGTCAAGTACAACGCCTCCCTGGAAGCATTCTCCCAATCGCTGATGGCCCTGGTAGAGTATTCCCTAGATGAAGAGGGTCGAATGACGGTTCACAATGAAACAGCCTTGTGGTACCGCTACATCGATATGACGCCTCAGTCGGAAGCCCTCTTCAGGTTCATTGAGCAGACAATCGAAACGGATCTCGTTGAGGAGCTCACTTTTTTAGAGAACTACGATAAAATCAAAACGGCCATCCAGTCGATCGTGGACCTTCCGGATCGCCAGATTGATCTTTTCATACGTTTCTGCCTGCAGAACAAAGGGCGCCTGTCAAACAGTAAGCGGGCAAGCCACTTTCGGGCTCTTTCGGATGATGAAATCGCCGGTATGGAGCGGGCACTTCATTCCTACTACATGAAAGACAGGGCGAACGATTTCTGATTGTGAAACAACAACACGTAACTCTGTTCAAATGGCGATATTCATCTCTGAAAAATCGACAAGATCGCAGCCACAGCTGTTCGCCTGCCCCCCGCCTTGACAAAAGCTGCCGGTTTGGGCATATTTGTCACCGGTTTTTCTGGAGGCCGGTCATCCAGAACACCGGCTCTTCAAAACCACTGTTCTTTCACATATCAAATCCGGAACGTGGTGAGTGTAGCTCAGTCGGTTAGAGCGCCAGTCTGTGGAACTGGAAGTCGTGGGTTCAATTCCCATCACTCACCCGTCAATAAAATGCGTCCGTAGCTCAGCTGGATAGAGCGCCGGACTTCGAATCCGTAGGTCGCAGGTTCGAGTCCTGCCGGGCGCGCAATCGTTGTTGGGTATGGCGCCGTCCAATGGACGCGTATAAAATGGGTTGTTTGGCAACGCAGCGACTCCAATCCGGCGGTTGGCAGGTTGCTTCGAAAATTGGGCCGTTAGCTCAGCTGGTAGAGCAGCAGACTCTTAATCTGCGGGTCAGAGGTTCGATCCCTCTACGGCTCATTCCAGAGGACATCGCGACCGAAGGGAGCGATCTCACTATTCTTGACTTCACCCTCTTCGATTGAGTATCATAGGCGAGAGTGGTGGAATTGGCAGACACGCCAGATTTAGGATCTGGTGCCCGCAAGGGTATAAGGGTTCAAATCCCTTCTCTCGCAGGAAAAAACCTTCAGCTGGCGTGACCAACTCCGGGGTGGGATGCCGGCATAGCAGGCGGGAATAGCTCAGTGGTAGAGCTCCACCTTGCCAAGGTGGATGTCGCGGGTTCAAATCCCGTTTCCCGCTCTTACGACGTTACACGCCAGGCGGCCTGGAGATCAAAATCTCAGGTCGCCTTTTGTTTATGGGGTACCGAGATAACCCGACAAGGGAATGAACAAGCCGATACTAAAATAGTAGCTGTCTCAAGAGAGGAAACCTTCAGTGATCAAGAGTAAAAAAATCGAAGCGCTGGACAACGCGAGTGTCAAGCTCACCGTGAGCGTTAAAAAGGACTACATCCAAAAGACTTACGACGATCTGGTGGCGGAGTACTGCAAAACCGTGCGGATGGACGGCTTCCGCAAGGGCAAGGTGCCCGCGAATGTCCTGCTGCGTAAATACGGTGATGCCATCCTGGCCGAAACATTGGAAAAAGTGATCCGCAGCAGCCTGGAAGAGGCGCTGCATAAAGTCGAGCAAAAACCGATCGCCACCTCGGTACCGGAGGTTGATACCAAAAAAGGCCTGGAGCTGGGCAAGGACTACACCTACTCGGCCACCTACGATACCTACCCGGATATCAAACTCCCGGAATACAAAGGACAGAGTTACGAAGAGCTCCAGGTCAAGATCAGTGACGAAGACATGGACCGGGAGCTTCATACGCTGCAGGAGCAAAACTCCATCGTGATCGACAAGAAGGATGCCACGGTTCTGAACGGGGATATCGTCAACATCGACTACGCGGAGATCGACGAGCAGGATGAGGAGCAGCCCGGCGGCAAACGGGAAGGGTTCGTCTTCGAGGTGGGAAGCGGCTACAACATCTACAAGCTCGATAACGACCTGGTGGGCATGAAAACCGGGGAGGAGAAGATCATCAGCAAGGAATACCCCGAGGACTTCGAGTTCAAGGGACTGGCCGGGAAATCGAAGAGGCTCAGGGTGAAGCTAAATGCGGTTAAGGAGAAGCAGCTGCCGGAGATCAACGATGAGCTGGCCCAGGATATCAGTGACAAATACGAAAATCTGGACGATCTGAAGAAGGACATCCGCACACGGCTGGAGGAATATGCGAAGCAGAAAGTCCGGGAGCAGAACATTTCCCAGATCCTGGAAAAGATCGCCGAGCAGGCGGAGGTTCCGCTGCCTAAATCCATGGTGGACAGCGAACTGGAGGACCAGTGGCGCCGCTTCATCTCCCGTCTCGGGGGAGAGGAAGCGCCGATACTGCGCCAGCTGGAGGCCGAGGGCAGAAGCAAGGAACAGATCCAGGGGGAGTGGCGCGCCGGGGCCGAGAAAAAACTCAAGCTGCAGCTGGTTGTGAACGGAATGGTAAAACAGGAGGGCATCGAACTGGAAGACAAGGAGGTCGAGGAGCGGATCCAGAGCGAGGCGGACGCCCAGAGCATGAGCCTCGAGGAAGCCAGGGATATGATGAATCGCAACAATTACCTCGATTTCCTCAAGTACGACCTGAAGAATGAGAAGCTCTACGACATCCTCTTGGAGAGCGGGACCCGCAAGAAGGGCAAGAAGGTAAAATTCCTGGACTTGGTACAGGGAAACTATTAAATTACGAACTATGAACGAGAAAGCAAGCAACCTCGTACCTATCGTTATCGAGCAAACCGGCAGGGGCGAACGCTCCTATGACATATACTCCCGGCTCCTGAAAGACCGAATTGTTTTTATAGACGGCGAAATAATCGACCTGAACGCCGATCTGGTGGTGGCCCAGCTGTTGTTTCTGGAGTCCCAGGATCCGGAGAAGGATATCCACCTGTACATCAACTCTCCTGGCGGCACGGTAACCGCCGGGCTGGCCATCTACGATACCATCCAGTACATCAAACCGGACGTACAGACGATCTGCCTGGGTCAGGCAGCCTCCTTGGGGGCTTTGCTACTGACCTGCGGGACACTGGGAAAACGCTTTGTTCTGCCCTCCTCCCGCATCCTCATCCACCAGCCCTGGGGCGGAGTCGCCGGCCAGGCGGCGGATATCGGGATCCAGGCCCGGGAGATCGTACGCATGAAAAAGTTAATCATCCAGTACTTCGCCCGTCACACCGATAAGAGTGAAGAGGTGATTGCTCAGGATCTGGAAAGAGATTACTATATGTCTGCCGAGGAAGCGGTCGAGTACAAGCTGGTAGACAATATCCTGGAACGACCGAAGAACAATGAGCAAACTGGCAAGAAATGAGGGACTCAAGGTCTGCTCCTTCTGCGGGAAGAGCGCAGACACCGCCCGCCGGCTGATCGCCGGCCCCGGTGTGTACATCTGCGATGAGTGTGTCGTCGTCTGCAAGAAGATCCTGGATGAGGAGGATGAGCTCCTCTCCGCCGAGTTCAAAGAGGACATCCCCACTCCCAAGGAGATCAAGGAGTACCTCGACCAGTACGTGATCGGCCAGGAGCAGGCCAAGAGGGTCCTGTCCGTGGCGGTCTACAATCACTACAAGCGCATCGCCATGGGCCACAAGCTGGATCCGGATGTGGAGATGGAGAAATCCAACATCCTGATGATCGGCCCCACCGGTACCGGGAAAACCCTCCTGGCCCGCACGCTGGCCAGCAAGCTGAAGGTTCCCTTCGCCATCGCCGACGCCACCACCCTCACCGAGGCGGGTTACGTGGGTGAGGATGTGGAGAACATCCTGCTCAAGCTCATCCAGAATGCCGGCAATAACATCGCCGCGGCTGAAAAAGGGATCGTCTACATCGACGAGATCGACAAGATCTCCAGGAAGACCGAAAATGTCTCCATAACCCGGGATGTCTCCGGCGAGGGAGTGCAGCAGGCCCTGCTGAAGATCATCGAGGGCACCATAGCCTCTGTCCCTCCCCAGGGAGGACGCAAGCACCCCAACCAGGAGATGCTCAAGATCAACACCAACAACATCCTGTTCATCTGCGGGGGCGCTTTCGTCGGGCTGGATAACATCGTGGATGCCCGGGTATCCAAGCATCCAATGGGTTTCGGCGCCGACGTGAAAGCCACCCACGAACGGGATCTGATCGAGCTGTACTCCCATCTGCATCCCGATGACCTGATCCGTTTCGGTCTGATCCCGGAGTTCGTGGGCCGTCTGCCCATCAACGTCACCCTGGAGGAGTTGAGCCTGGAAGTGCTGAAACGCATCATCACAGAGCCCCGCAACGCCATCGTCAAGCAGTATAAGGCCTCGATGACGCTGGACGATGTGGAGCTTGTCTTCGAGGACGAGGCAATCGAAGCTATAGCAAAAAAGGCGAAATCCATAAAAACCGGCGCCCGGGGTTTGCGGGCCATCGTGGAAAAGGTGATGGTAGGCATCATGTACGACATCCCTTCGATCAAGGGCAAGAAGCGGGTGATCGTTACTCCCGACGTCGTGGAAAAATCTGTAGATCCTGAGATCACGCTGATAGACGCAAAGAAATCCGCATGAAGATCTTTCCCTCGAGGACTGAGCTCTGCCTCGTACCTTTGCGGGATATGGTCATCTTCCCCAACATGGTTGTTCCCTTCTTCGTCGGCCGCAAGAAGTCCATCCGTGCCGTCCAAGAGGCCATGGGCAAGGGGAAATTGTTGTTCCTGGCCACCCAGAAGCAAAACAACGAGGAGGAACCCGGTGAGGAGGACATCTATCCGATCGGTACTGTGGCCCGGATCCTGCAGATGCTCAAGCTTCCCGACGGCACGATCCGCCTTCTGGTAGAGGGAAACGAGAGGGCCAACATCGTCCGCTACCTGGAATCTCAGGCCTACTTCAAGGTTCAGGTGCGGACCATAGAGGAGAGCCCGAACATCGCCGCCGACGTATCCGCGCTGACCCGCACGGTAATCAATGAGTTCAATCGTTACAACGCCCTGTACAAGAAGATCCCCAAGGAGATCCTGGCGGGAATCGAAAAGGTGGCCTCCCCGCACAAGCTGGTCAACATGATCAGCTCCAATATCCCGATCAAGGTGGAGAAGAAAATCGAGCTTCTCTCCCAGGTCGACATCCGCCAGCGCCTGGAGAACCTGGCCACCACCCTGGCCATGGAAACCCAGGTCCTGGAGATAGAGCAGAAGATCACCTCGAAGGTGCGGAAAAAGATCCAGAAGACCCAGAAGGAGTACTTCCTCCAGGAACAGCTCAAGGAGATCCACAAAGAACTGGGTACGGAGAAGGACGATCCCACCGGAGCGAAAGACCTGGAGACGAAGTTAAAGGACAAGAACCTTCCCGATGATGTGCATCAGAAATGCGAGAAGGAGCTGAAACGCCTGGCCCGGATGCAGCCGATCTCCCCCGAATCGGCCGTTCTGCGCACCTACCTGGAGTGGATCGTCGATCTTCCCTGGACCGAGAGCACCCAGGAGATCCGGGACATCGAGTACGCCCGCAAGATCCTGGATGAGGATCACTACGATCTGAAGAAGGTCAAAGAGCGGGTCCTGGATTTCATAGCCGTGCGCTTGTTGAATCGGAAGCAGGCCAAAGGTCCGATCCTCTGTTTCGTCGGTCCACCGGGAACGGGAAAAACCTCTTTAGGCAAATCCGTGGCCCGGGCCCTGGGACGAAACTTCGTGCGCATCTCTTTGGGGGGTGTACGGGATGAGGCGGAGATCCGGGGCCACCGCAAGACCTACGTGGGAGCACTGCCGGGAAAGATCCTGCAGTCCATGCGCAAAGCCGGAAGTCGCAATCCCGTTTTTCTGCTGGACGAGGTGGACAAGATGAGCTCGGATTTCCGGGGCGACCCGGCCTCGGCTCTGCTGGAGGTCCTGGATCCGGAACAGAACTCGACCTTCATGGATCACTACCTGGAGGTGCAGTACGACCTTTCCCACGTGATGTTCATCACCACGGCCAACTCGGTGCACAACATCCCCTACCCGCTTCGCGACCGCATGGAGATCATCCATATTCCCGGTTACAGCGAGTTCGAAAAGCTGAAGATCGCTCAGGCTTTCCTGATTCCCAAACAGATCGAGGAGAACGGCCTGGGCTGGGCCAAGATCTCCTTTCAGGAAGCGGCGATCCGCAAGATCATTCAAAACTACACGATGGAATCCGGGGTGCGCAGCCTGGAACGCCAGATCGCCACAGTTCTGCGCAAGATCGCCCGCCAGGCCGTGAAGAAGGGGCTGCCAGCCGAAGAGGGCCCGCAGGCAGTAGCATCAACGGCCGATGAGGCTCAAGCGCAAGATGCGGAATCACCAGAGGTAGATACCCGGGAGAAAAAGCCGGCGGACGAGACGTCGGCAGAGTCAACCAAACACTTTTCCATCACGGTCACGCCCAAACGAATCTCCGGGTACCTGGGAAACGAGTCGTACCAGGAGAAGATGCTCGATCCCGGGGCAAAACCGGGGTTGGTCTACGGACTGGCCTGGACCGAGCTGGGGGGCAGGCTACTCCCAGTGGAAGTCGCGCTTCTGGAAGGCAAGGGAGAGCTGATCCTGACCGGGAGTCTGGGGGAGGTGATGAAGGAGAGTGCTCAGACTGCCCTCTCTTTCCTGCGCGCCAACGCAGAGGCCCTCAAGATCCAGCCGAATTTCAGCAAAGACCGGGACATCCACATCCACGTACCGGAGGGCTCCATCCCCAAGGACGGACCATCGGCAGGCATCACCATCAGCGCGGCCCTGCTCTCCGCTCTCCGGGGCAAAGCGGTCAAGAAAGGCTTCGCCATGACCGGGGAAATCACCCTCACCGGAAGGCTCCTTCCCATCGGCGGGATCAAGGAAAAGGTGCTGGCCGCCCATCGCAACCGCATGACCGACGTGCTGATACCGGAGATGAACCGCAAAGACATCGAAGAGCTGCCCCGGGAGGTCCGCACCACGATGCACTTCCACCCGGCCGAGACAATCCTGGACGCTCTGCTTATCCTCTTTCCGCAGAAATTAAAATCCCGTTAACCTGCCCGTTCGCATCATCCGGCCACGCGGCCACAAAAGCCGATCTTCAGAAATTTGACGGCAATGAGGACATCCCACAACAGACTGACGGGTCCGCCGATGAGGACGAAGAGCATGGCGCTTTCGAACAGGGTCGGAACAAAAGATGAGAAGATGTCGAAGAGCAATAGAAACAGATATCCGAGTATTCCCGCCAGGGCGGCAACCGGGCCGAAGATCCTGGCCCGCAGCATGACGATCGAGATGGCGATTCCCGCCCCATCCAGGAACAAAAATCCGAGAAACGTCCCGGCGGTGTGGCTTTCCCCCCGGGCCAGTAACGCCTTACCCGCAGCCAGGATCATCGCCCTCTGCGCCTCGGTTGCCGCAGCCGCATAGCTCTGAGATAAAGAGAGCATGGAAAAGGCCGTGTTGTTGGCCAGATAGATCGCCACGCCGACGAAGTAGAGGATCGCGGCCAGTGCTGCAACCGCCCCATAGCCCCTGCGGTGTATCGTGTACAGAGCGACGTACATCGGGATCGCGAAAAAGATCGCCAGCATGTTCATCAGGCCCAGGTTCCGCAGGCCCATGAACGAACTCTCCTGAAAAAGGTCGAACCAATCGGTGACCGTCATCACCCCCACCCCGCCGCGGTTTCCCCCGGGCAGAAGCGTGATGACCATCTCCAGAACCATCACCAGGACGGTGATGAGAGCCGCAACGCCGGAGGTTCTGTACAGGCTCCTATCATTGGAGGCGGTTGCCTCGGTGCCGGGAATCTGATTTCCTTCACCCATAACTGCTCCCTCCTTTGTTTACCTGCTCAGCCGCGGTCATGGGCAACGGCGGTGAGCACACTGGACACCAACAATCCGAGGACCAGAATCGGAATGAGAAAGCCGTTACTCTGCTGGCTCTTCTCATATTCCTGGCCCGGCGATGGTACGGTTACTTCCGCGGTTCGAGCTCCGCAGAAATGGCGGAGGCGATGGCCTTGGCCCAGGAAGCAATGGATTCCCAATCCCGCGAATCTTCCGTGGCCCCACCGACCTTGTCGATCATCCATTTCTCCAGGGGCTTCATCTTGCCGGTATCGATGCCGCCGTGGAATACTACGACCTCCCGGGGATGCATCGTATCGAGCAGCGGTTGCAGCGCTTTGGGAAAGCGCCAACCCTTTGTAAGCTCCACCGGGTCCCCTTTGCCCGTAGGCCCGCTGGAAAAGACCCAGAGCAACCGCTGCGAAAGCTGTTTCGCGTTCGCCTTCAGAAATCGGACTGCTTCCTTACGCCAGCGACCGATGTACACGGCGCTTCCCAGCACGACCGCTCCATAGGAGTCCAGGTCCTTCACCCGGTTCACCGGCAACACGTCGACGGAAACGCCGGCCTGGTCCAGCACCTCCCCGATCTTTTCGGCAATGCCTGCCGTAGCTCCGTACTTGGTGGCATAGACCACCAACGCCTTTGCACTCATTTCATCCTCCAATTCGTTGCTGTTGCCGCTGCCATCGCACCGGCATACAATGTTGCTGTTTTCAGGAGCTCAGGAGGTTCACGCTGAGCGTCTAAGCAGGTAGTACCGGTACTAAACGGCAATCAGGGTATGGAAGGCAATCAGATCACGAACCTTCCCGCCTCGTAGACCCGCTTTCCATCGATCGTTATGGTGCCCTCCTCGCGCATGTCGCAGAGCAAATCCCAGTGGATCGCGCTTTTGTTCACCCCGCCGGCTTCGGGGAAACTGGTTCCCAGAGCCAGATGAATCGTCCCGCCGATCTTCTCGTCGAAGAGCATGTTCTTGGTGAAGATCTTGATCTGATCATTCGTACCGACGCCAAACTCACCGACCCGCCTGGCTCCCTCGTCGCTGTCGAGCAATGCCATCAGATGATCCTGGTTCTTTTCCGCCTCCGCTTCCACGGCCCGCCCATCTTCGAAGCGCAGACGGACCCGGCCCACATCCACACCTTTGTAGATTGCCGGGAAGGAGGATTCCATCCATCCGTTGACCGTATCTTCCACCGGACAGGTAAAGATCTCCCCGTCCGGCATGTTGCATTCACCGTCGCAGTTTATGAAGGTCCTGTCTTCGATGGAGAATCTCAGGTCTATATGGGGGCTCTGCACGGCTACCGCGCGTTTGCCCGTCAGCTTTTTCACAAGTTCAGCCTGGGTTTCAGAGAGCTTCTGCCAGACGGCGACCGGTTCATCCTGGTCGGCGCAGGTGCAGGCGAACACGAAGTCTGCAAACTCGCTCAAGCTCATCTCCGCATCCTGGGCGTAGGCCGCAGTCGGCATCAAAGAGAGGATCCAGCGCATGGCTCCCTCGGCGGCTCTCTGGAGATGCAGGTTGAACAGATCAGCCCGGGCGCGGCTGTGCATTGCGATCCTCGAGCTGTCCACTTTGGATAGATTACGGGTGTTGGTTGCGGCCATGATTACAATATCGCAGTCCAAAGCGCGGACCATCTGCTCGGCCCAGGGCTCCAGGTACTCCAGCTGAGCATCGCTGCCCTCCTCATAGAGTACGCTGGCCAAACCCTCGGTGTTTCGTGTTTCCAGATAAGGAAACGGATGCCCCCCGGCTCGCAAGACTTCCCGAAAAACCGCCTCCATCAGAGGAAAAGCTTCCGGGGA
>Ga0307442_1000459_pt1 | contig 19772 bp, 16 predicted proteins | sample SalMarWE160430MG_FD_202143 | JGI IMG/M metagenome (GOLD analysis project Ga0307442, IMG submission 202143) | Salt marsh sediment microbial communities from the Plum Island Ecosystem LTER, Massachusetts, United States - WE1604-30 | ecosystem: Environmental > Aquatic > Marine > Intertidal zone >...
GCGCACCCCGCTCCAGCGCGGCGCAGATCAGCTCGTCAAGCCCCAGCTCGTCGGCCAGCATCTCGAGGAAGTCCATCTCCGCGTCCTTGACGGTGAGATCGCTGGCCGCGACCTCGGCGGCGAGCGCATATGCCGTCTCGCGCAAGTGGGGCGGCAAACCTTCGCCGACGAGCGCGAGCACGCGGCGCACCCCGTCCGGCTTGCAGAGGACCTTGCCGCAGTCCTGCGCCTCGCGAACGAGCCAGTCGCCGTCGGTCTCGCGAAACACCGGAAGATCGTTGACCATCGAGCCGATGCGCTGAAGCTCGACCGCCGTGATCTCCCGATCCGCGGCGGCGACGGTTACCATAACGTAGATCAGCGCTTCCTGGGGTGTGAGCTGCGGCGTCATCGCGGACCTCTGAAAATGCCGGCGCCGCTATTTAGCGCACAACCAGCGCCGCGTCATGGGGGCATCCGCGCCAACAGCGCTTCCATAACGACACATCTCGCTCTAGGGTGCCGGCCCACGCGAACCCCCAACAGATGCCGCGCCACGGCGCCGCTCACGCCCTTGCCGAGATGACATCGCCGACCGACTCCACCCTCACAGCCGCACTCAATGACGCCAAGGCCTGGCCCTTCGAGGAGGCCCGCCGCCTGATTGCGCGCCTCGACAAGCTCAAGGGCGGCAAGGACAAGACCGTCGTCTTCGAGACCGGCTACGGGCCCTCGGGCCTGCCGCACATCGGCACATTCGGCGAGGTTGCGCGCACGAGCATGGTGCGCCACGCCTTCGAGATGCTGACCGAAGGCAAGCGCGCAACGCGGCTCATCTGTTTCTCCGACGACATGGACGGCCTGCGCAAAGTGCCGGGCAACGTGCCCAACCAGGAGATGCTGCAGGCGGCGCTGGACAAGCCGTTGACCAGCGTGCCGGACCCGTTCGGCAAGTTCGAGAGCTTCGCCCACCACAACAACGCGATGCTGCGCGACTTCCTCGACCGCTTCGGGTTCGCTTACGAGTTCATGTCGGCGACGGAGGCCTACAGGTCGGGCGTGTTCGACGAGACGCTTCTGAAGATGCTCAAGGCCTACGACAAGGTGATGGACATCATCCTGCCGACGCTTGGCCCTGAGCGGCGCGCGACCTACTCGCCGTTCCTACCCGTGTGCCCGCGCACGGGCCGCGTGCTGCAGGTGCCGATGGTGGCGCGGCACCCAAAAAAGGGCACCGTCGTCTACGTCGATCCCGAGACGGACAAGAAGGTGGAAACTCCCGTCACCGGCGGGCACGTCAAGTGCCAGTGGAAGGCCGACTGGGCTCTGCGATGGACCGCGCTCGGAGTCGACTACGAGATGGCCGGCAAGGACCTGATCGAATCGGTGACGCTGTCGTCGCGGATCTGCCGCGCGCTCGGCGGCACCCCCCCGGAAGGTTTCAACTACGAGCTGTTCCTCGACGACAAGGGCGAGAAGATCTCCAAGTCGAAGGGCAACGGGCTCACCATCGATGAGTGGCTCAGGTATGCAAGCCCCGAGAGCCTGTCGCTGTTCATGTTCCAGAAGCCGAAGTCGGCAAAGCGCCTCTACTTCGACGTGATCCCGCGCGCCGTCGACGACTATTTGCAGCTCGTCGCCGCCTATCCGGGCCAAGGCGCACGCGAGAAGCTCGACAACCCGGTCTGGCACATCCATGACGGCGAGCCGCCAGCCGCCGAGCTTCCCGTCACGTTCGGGCTGCTGTTGAACCTCGTCTCCGCGTCGAACGCGCACGACAAGGAGGTGCTGTGGGGCTTCATCCGGCGCCACTCGCCCGACGCCAGCCCGCAAAGTCACCCGCTGCTCGACCACCTCGTCGGCTACGCGGTGCGCTACTACGACGATTTCGTCAGGCCGACCAAGCAATTCCGCGCCCCAACCGAGACCGAGCGCAAGGCGCTTAGCGCCCTTTCCGCCGCGCTCGCCGAGGCAAGTCCAGAGGCGAGTGCGGAGGAGCTGCAGACAATCGTCTACGAGACGGGGAAGGCCAACGGTTTTGCCGAGAAGCTACGCGATTGGTTCAAGGCGATTTACGAGGTCCTGCTGGGACAGTCGCAAGGCCCGCGCTTCGGCAGCTTCATCGAGCTCTACGGCATCGCCGAGACGCGTGCGCTGATCGACAAGGCGCTGAAGGGCGAGCTCGTCGAGGCTGCTTGACGGGCCCGCGCGGCGCAGCCTTTCCTATGCGACGGCGTTGTGCTCCCGCTGCTCGCTGCGGGCGCTGAGCAGGCTGTTGACCTCAATTCCCCAAATGTCGCGCACGAGACGCAGAAGCATCTCCTCGCGCGCACGGATCTCCGCGACGCGCCAGACGCCCGCTTCGACTGCATCACGGGTGATGGGCAAAACCGGCGTATCGTCGGTGCCGCGGTAGATCTCGCGCTTGCGCGCGAACTCCTTATTGCGCGCGCGGTCGTTCTGCTTCTGCGTCACCACGACGAGATTGCCGAGGCTTTCGGTGCAGATTTCGCGCTCCTCGGCGTCTGTGAACCAGCGGCGCCACTCGCTCGTCGCGCCTGGCCGCTGCGGCAGCACGTGCTCGACGCTGTAGTCTCCCGGATCGAGCAGCGTGGTCGAGCGTGTCAGCTCGTCATTGAGGCGCAACAACAACAACTTGCACACCTGCTGATCGCGCTTATAGGGGCTGCGCAAATGGTAGCCGACGTTGCGGATCTCCTCGCGCGACAGCTTGAAGGGCGGCTCCGAGGGCCTGATGGGCGCGCCGCTCTTGATCAGATCGATCACGTCGGCAAAGCGGCGCTTGCGCTTATTGGTGCCGTAGCACAGCAAGCGCAGCACATGCGCGAGCCGGTCTATCTCCTTGAGCAGCATCGTTGCGCGCGCGGGATCGTCGGCGTATTGGCGCAAGGCGAGCATGGCCGCGGGAGCCCAGTCGCCTTCTGCAAGACGCCCGAGGTACACAAGATAGCGGCGCGCCTCCGGATCGATGCTGATCTCGACATCGGCGGCTTGCCGTACGCGGTGGTAGGCCTTAGCGAGCGGTGTCAATACGTCGTTGAGGAACACCTCCGGCCCGCCGGTTTGCGCGACGGCGCGGCGAAGGCCGGCAATGATCTTGGACTCGCCACGTCCGTAGATGCTGAACAAGTGGCTGAAGAAGCCCTCGAAGCTCTCTCCCAGCAAGCGGGACGCGTGGTCCCATTGTTGAAGCGCGGCATCGAGGTGCTCGGGCGGCGTGCTCTTCAACAGCTCAGCCTTGAGAATATCGTTGCGCTGCAGGACCCGCCCGCGCTCATTCAACACCGTGAATAGATGATGCGCGCGGTCGATGTCGCGCGCGAGCACCACGACAACGTGACACAGCTCGCACACGTAGTCGCTGAGACGCCGGCGCTCGCTCTCGTCGAGCACGGAGAGCTCGCTGCGGAAATGCTCGCGCACGGCCAACAGGCGCTCCTCCGCCAGGCTTTGTGTCTCGGTCGGTGTGGAGGCACAGGAGCCGCGCGTCTGCACGTAGTTTTCGAGGAAGTCACGCTCCTGTGCACGCAGCTCGATGCGGTATCGCATGCCGTGCAATCGCGTCGCAGCCGTATCTGCCGCAACCAGCTGATCAAGTCGGTGGCGCCCGCCCCAGCGCCATCTCTCGGTTCCAAGATCGCGCAGCACGGCTGCCAGAATCGCGAGCGTCACCAGCCGCTGCTGTCCGTCGACGATCTCGAACAAGCGCGGCTCGCGCTCGCGTCCTTTTGGAAAGTTGCCGCCGCCCTCGTCAATCAGGATTATGGTGCCCAAGAAGTAGTCGGGCTTCATCGCCGCCGGGTCGCCTCCGATGCCGGCAGCTGCCAGCACGTCGTCCAGAAGCTGTCCGGCCTCCGCAGTGGTCCAGGAGTACGGCCTCTGGTAATGGGGAACCGAAAAGTGGAACGGTGACGAGAACAGATTACTTACAGTGAGGGAAGCTGTTGGCAGACCTGGAAACATCGAACTTCTTTTTCTTGGTTACACCAACACGCGAAGAGCGCGTGCGCCCCAACAGCAGGAACTATGAAGCTACCATGACTGGAGGGATCGCAACAGCCGCATTGACGGAAAAGGTGCAATGCGTCGCTACAAAGCGCGTCCGGTGTTGACGAAATGAGACAAGACTGATCAGGACCACTGCGCACCAGCAGCGATACCTCAACATGCGCGGCAGCATGCACGCGGAAATGGTTGCGCCACCATCCGAAATGGAGCCACGATGACGCCGGCAACGCCTCACCACGTATTCAAGATCGCGACGCGCAGCGCGTGGGAGGAGGCATGCCGGCTCGGCGCGTTCGCCGGATCGGACGACGACTTGCGAGACGGATTCATACACCTGTCGGCAGCCCACCAGATCGCCGGAACGCTTGCCAAACACTTCAAGGGACAGACAGATCTGGTGTTGATCACGCTCGATGCGGACGCGCTCAGGGCCAAGCTTAAGTGGGAGCCGGCACGCGACGGCGATCTCTTCCCGCACTTCTATGCACAGCTTCCGACGGCGGCAGCGCAAACAGTGCGTCCACTGAGATCAGACGAAAGCGGTGTGCCACTCGTACCCGAGGATGAGCCGCAATGCTGAGCGGGCTTTTCGACCTCGCGCCGCGCCTGCTTACAGCCCTTCCGCCGGAAGAGGCGCACGAAGTAACGCTCAAGTTCCTGGAGCTTGGACTTTTTCCGCATGCTACGACGCCGGATCATCCTTCCCTCGCCTTGAGCTTCGCCGACCTCACGCTGCCCAATCCGGTCGGCGTCGCGGCCGGGTTCGACAAGGACGCGCGTGTGCCCGACGCGCTGCTTGCGCTCGGCTGCGGGTTCACCGAGGTCGGAACGGTGACGCCGCGCGCCCAACCCGGCAACCCACGCCCGCGCATTTTCCGACTGCCGCGCGACCGCGCCGTCATCAACCGGCTGGGCTTCAACAACGCCGGCCACCACGCGGCGCTCGAGCGTCTACGCTGGCGGTTTGCCACGGAGGGTGTGATCGGCGTCAACGTCGGCGCCAACAAGGACGCAGAGGATCGCATCGCCGACTACGTTGCCGGTCTCGAAGCGTTCGTCGACGTGGCGAGCTATCTCGCCGTCAATATCTCCTCGCCCAACACGCCGGGCCTGCGCGATCTGCAGGCACCGGCCGCGCTCGACGAGCTTCTTTCGCGGTTGATGCAGGCGCGCGCAAATCTTGCTGCCAAGGGCAAGCGCGGGCCACCCATTGTCATAAAACTCTCCCCCGACATCGCCGAGGACGACCTGGACGCGATCGTTGAACGCCTTGTCGCCCACCAAGTCGACGGCATTGCCGTCTCGAACACGACTCTGTCGCGCCCAAAGCTTACCGATCCGGGCGCGCGCGAGGCCGGCGGGCTGTCGGGGCGCCCGCTGTTCCACCGCTCGACCGTCATGCTGGCACGCGTGTATCTCGCAACCCAAGGAAGGATGCCGCTGATCGGCATCGGCGGCATCGACAGCGGCGAGACGGCGCTCGCCAAGATTGCAGCGGGCGCCACGCTCATTCAGCTCTATACGGGCCTGATCTACGAAGGGCCGGGGCTGATTGCGCGCATCAAGAGCCACCTCACCGGGGCCGTGCGCGCCGCCAACGCCGCCGCCATCACGGACCTCGTCGGCAGGGACGCCAAAGCCTGGGCGGCACGGCCACTCGAAGGCTAGCGTGATTTACTTCCGCTCGATCTCGCTGCTGCCGCGCTTGGCCGTCTTGATGATGCGGGCAACGAGCCAAATCGGCACGACCACGATGGCCCCCAGAACCAGGTACCTGAAGATGCTCTTGAACGTATCGAAGCCAAGGTCGTAGATGTTCCGCAGTAGGGTCTGCAGCCGTTCGATGATGTTAAACGGCGTAATGCCGAGCACGTCGAGGACGATGCCAACCACGATCGAGAGCAGGGCAAGCCGGATGAGCACGCCCAGCGGGCTGCCGCCCAGGAAGGTATCGCGGTCCATCAGGTTCGGTGCTCCTCTCTTGACGCTCCGGACAGGGTCCGGATGCGGCCGCGTCGGCCGACCGCCCTTAACATAGCGGCCGGGCGGTGGCGACCCAAGAGGGGCGCGTGACGAAGGCGTGGCATGGGGGACGTAAAAACAGCACAAGCGACAAGGCCGCGCCGCGCCGCCAAGCGCGGCAGCGGCCAGAGCGCCGCCCGCTTGCCGGAGCCGTTCGCCCGATGGTTTGCCGCACGCGGGTGGAGGCCGCGGCAACACCAGATTGCGCTGCTTAAGGCGAGCGCGCAGCGGCAGTCCACGCTGCTGATCGCGCCGACGGGCGCCGGCAAGACGCTGGCGGGCTTCCTGCCGAGCCTGGTGAGCCTCGCTGAGCGCGGGCGCCAGAAGAAAGGCGCAGGGCTTCACACGCTCTACATTTCGCCGCTGAAGGCGCTGGCGGTGGACGTTCAGCGCAACTTAACCACGCCGATCGCCGAGATGGAGCTCGCAATCCGCACCGAGACGCGCACCGGCGATACGTCCGTGGCGCGCCGCCAGCGCCAGCGCACGCGCCCGCCCCACATCCTCATGACGACGCCGGAGCAGCTCGCGCTGCTCTTGAGCCACGCCGACTGCCCCCACCTCTTCGCCGATCTCGACACCATCATTCTCGACGAGTTGCATGCGCTGTCAGCCTCCAAGCGCGGCGACCTGCTCGCCCTCGACGTGGCGCGGCTGCGCACGATCAGGCCGGAGCTGATCACGCTCGGACTGTCGGCGACGGTGGCGCGCCCCTCGGAGCTGCGCGCCTATCTCGTGCCCCAGCGCACGGGTGCAAGCGTTATCGCGCTCTCCGATCTCGTGCAGATCGACGGCGGCGCCAAGCCGCAGATCAAGATCATCGAGCTCGACGAGCCCGTGCCGTGGGCCGGCCACACGACGCGCTACGCCATTGACCAGATCTACGCCGCGATCGAGCGCCACCACCTGAGCCTCGTCTTCGTCAACACGCGCATGCAGGCCGAGCTGTTGTTCCAGGAGCTGTGGCGCGCAAACGAGCAGGGTCTGCCAATTGCCCTGCATCATGGCTCGCTCGACGCCAATCAGCGCCGCAAGGTCGAGGCAGCGATGGCGTCTGGCAGCTTGAAGGCGGTGGTGGCGACCTCCACGCTCGACCTCGGCATCGACTGGGGCGACGTCGACCTCGTGATCCACGTGGGTGCGCCCAAGGGCGCCAGCCGCTTCATCCAGAGGATCGGCCGCGCCAACCACCGGCTCGAGGAGCCGTCGCAGGCGATCCTGGTGCCGTCGAACCGCTTTGAGGTGCTCGAGTGCCGCGCCGCGGTCGATGCAGCAGAGGCCGGCGCGCAGGACGTTGCCCTGTCGCGCGCCGGCGCACTCGACGTACTGGCGCAGCACGTGCTCGGCACGGCGTGTGCCGGCACCTTCGATCCCGCCACGCTCTATGCTGAGGTCACCACGGCCGCACCTTACGCCGCACTTTCGCGCGCGGCCTTCGACCGAGTGCTGGAGTTCGTCGCAACCGGAGGATACGCGCTCAAGACCTACGACCGCTTCGCCAAACTGAAAGCCACGCCAGAAGGCACGCTGCGGCTATCGCATCCGCGCTTCATCCAGGCCTATCGCCTCAATGCCGGCACCATTGTCGCCGCACCGCTCATCAAGGTGCGGCTCGTCGGCCGCAAGGCCATCGCGTCGCGCACGGCGTTCACGGGCGGGCGCGTCCTCGGCGAGGTCGACGAATACTTCATCGAGCAGCTGCGCCCCGGCGATGCCTTCGTGCTGGCCGGCGAGGTTCTCCGCTTCGAAGGCATGAGCGAGACGGAAGCGTTCGTCACGCGGGCCTCAGCCCGCGACCCCATCATTCCCAGCTACAACAGCGGCAAGTTTCCCTTGTCGACGCACCTCGCCGAGCGCGTGCGCACGATGCTGGCCGACGTCGGCGCCTGGGCGCGGCTGCCCGTGCCCGTCGCCGAGTGGCTGCGGCTGCAAAGGATGCACTCGGCGATTCCCTCACCCGACGAGGTGCTGATTGAGACCTTTCCCCGCCGCGGCCGCCACTATCTCGTGGCCTACCCGTTCGAGGGACGCCTCGCACACCAGACGCTCGGCATGCTTTTGACGCGACGGCTCGACCGCGCGGGCGCGCAGCCCTTGGGCTTCGTTGCCAACGACTACGGCATGGCCGTTTGGGGGCTTGGCGACGTGTCGGGGCTGGTCGCCAACGGAGACCTCGACCTGGCCCAGCTCTTCGCCGAGGACATGCTCGGCGATGATCTGGACGCCTGGCTCGCCGAATCGAACCTGATGAAGCGCACGTTCCGCCAGGTCGCCCTCATCGCCGGCCTCGTGGAGCGCCGCCACCCCGGCCACGAGAAGACGGGCCGGCAGGTCGCCATGTCGACGAACCTGATCTACGACGTGCTGCGCCGGCACGACCCGCACCACGTCCTCATCGAGGCCGCCTGGGCCGACGCGGCCACAGGGCTCCTTGACATCGCGCGGCTCGGCGATTTTCTGCGCCGCGTCGCGGGCCGAATCAGGCATCAACCTTTGGATGGCGTATCGCCACTGTCGGTGCCGATCCTCTTGGAGATCGGGAAAGAGGCGGTCGCCGGATTTGCGCGCGAGGAGCTGTTGCGCGAGGCGGCCTCAGCGCTGATCAGCGAGGCTGCGAGAGAGGAGCCGCAATGCTCGAGCTGAAACCGGAGCGTCTCGACTTCGACGACTTCCAGGACCAAACCATCTCGATCTGCGGCAAGGTGTTCCGCGCCGACATGTCGGGCGCGCTCTACTGGCCGAGCCAGGATGTGCTGATCGTCGCTGATCTGCACCTGGAGAAGGGGTCATCCTATGCACAAAAGGGCCAGCTGCTGCCGCCCTACGACACGCGCGATACCTTGCAGCGCCTCGCCGAGGTCATCGACCGCTACGGTGCCGGGACCGTCATCGCACTCGGCGACAGCGTGCACGACCTGGAGGCCTGCCAGCGCATCGGGCTGGAGGAGCTCGAGATCCTGCAGATCATGCAGGAGGACCGCGATTGGATTTGGGTGACGGGCAACCACGATCCCTCGATCGGCGAGCGCCTCGGCGGAAGCGTCACCGGCGACATCGAGGTGGAGGGGATCGTCCTGCGCCACGACCCGCGCCCTGGCCACATCACGCACGAGATTGCAGGCCACCTGCATCCGGCGGCGCGCCTGTGCGTGCATGGCTATACCATCAGGCGCCCATGCTTCGTGGGCAACGGCCGGCGTCTGATCATGCCCGCCTTTGGCGCGTTCACCGGCGGCCTCAACATTCTCGACCCGGCGTTCGAGCCGCTGTTCAGCAACGACGGCCTGCGCGTGTGGATGCTGGGGCAGGAGGGCCTCTATCCGGTCGCAACGCGCCTGCTCAAGGAGGATTGAGCGCGGCCGCTATCGCGCCTGGCGCCGGAAGAAGGCGGAGGCGAGCAATCCCGACAGCACTGCGAGAAGAACTGCAAGAACGCCGTAGCTCAGCGGGTCACGGAACGCGAAGTTGTGCAGGACGCGCTCTATTCCCGTGCGCTCGAGGGTGACGCGCGCGATATGCGCGCTCAATAGCTCGCCGTCGTGGAACAGATAGGTGCGCGCCACCAGCGGCCCGACCGGGACGTTGGCCGGCAGCGAGATGGTGGCGCGGAACAGGCTGCGGCCAGTGAAGGTAACCCCGTCCTTCGCCTTCACCACGTAGAGCCCCTCCTTCTGTTTCAGGCGGATGATGGCCGCCTTGAAGGCTGCGAGCTCATAGTCGGTGTAGTTCCAGCGATGGCCTGGAGCCGGCGTCATCTTGATGTGGGCAAAGCCGATGGCAAGGCGCTCCAGCACCCGCGGGCCGGCGATCTCCTCCACGGGCCGCGTGGACGCGATGGCGTAGTAGCTCGGCACCGAGGCGAAGATTACCGAGGAGGTGTTGATCCACACGCCGGCGACGTCGCTCTTGCGCCGCGCGACGATCGGCAAGGGCGTCCCCTCGACCACGACCACGACATCGTAGTACCCGCTCTTCTCGTCCGGCTGTTGACTGTTGTCGATCGCGCCGAACACGAGGATCTCGTGGCCCGTGAAGTCTGTGGTCACCTCCACGCTGCGGGTCGATACGTCGGCCTCGACCTTCTCAACTGGAGCCTTCGGCGGAGGGGCTGGCGCGCGCACCGGCGGCGGACGCCGCGGCCCCATGCGCACGGCGGGCAAGGTTCTCTTGGCGGCCACCTTGGCCTCGGCGCCCTGCGCGCGCGCTTGCACCAAGACAGACCCCAGCCCCGCGAGGACGCAGACCCCTGCGAAAATGCCGACCCAAGCGCGTCCGGCGCGTGCACCTCGCATCAGATGCCCCCCAGCACCGGGCCGATCGAGTAGATCTCGCTCGGCCTCGAAATGAGGTCCCAGCTGAGGCGCAAGCAGACCATCAGCACGACTGCAGCCAGCAGAAAGCGCAACTGCTCACCCTTGAGCCGGGCGCCCGCCACGACGCCGAACTGCGCGCCGACGACGCTCCCCATGATCAACACGAACGCCAGCACAACGTCGACGGTCTTGTTCTGGACGGCCTGCAGAATCGTGGTCGTTGCCATGACGAACACGATCTGGAACAGCGAGGTTCCGATCACGACGCTGGTCGGAACCCGCAGCAGGTAGATCATGGCCGGCAACATGACAAATCCGCCTCCGATACCCATCACGGCGGCCATGAAGCCCACGAAAGCTCCGATCAGAGCCGGTGGCACGGCGCTGATGTAGAGCTTGGAGCGATGGAAGCGCATCTTGAACGGCAGCCCGTGCACCCAACTGTGCTGCCCGGTCTTGCGCGCCGACGGCGCCTGGCCTGAGCGGGCCCTGCGGATCGTGCCGACGCTCTCGATCAGCATCAGGCTGCCGACGGCGCCGAGAAACGTCACGTAGCTCAATGACACGAACAGATCGAACTGGCCCAGCTGGCGCAGGATCTTCACGATCCCGACGCCGATCAGCGAACCGACCATACCGCCTGCCACCAACACGGCACCCATCTTGATGTCGACGCTGTTGCGCCGGTAGTGGGCGATGGCGCCCGAGACCGAGGATGCCAAGATCGGCATCGAGCCAGTGCCAACGGCCACCGCCGACGGAATGCCCGTGAAGATGAGGAGCGGCGTCAGCAGAAAGCCGGCGCCGACGCCGAACAGTCCCGACAGAAAGCCTACCGCACAGCCCATGCCCAAGAAGACGAATACATTGACGGACATCTCGGCTATGGGCAGGTAGATGTTCATCGGTCTCGCCCGGCACAAACCCTTGCGCGCACCCAGGTCATGAAACGAGGCGCCGGCGCGCGACGCCTGCGGCGTCGGGAGGCCGTGGGCCGCCGCGGGCAACCTGTCGACCGGCTTGGGGCAGCATTCCCTGATGAGGCTAGGCCGTCGCGCAGCCGCGCAGCCGGCAGCAAGGAGAAGGCGGCGCCCCAACTCTGCGCGCAACCTTCAAGCTCACGAATGCTCCGACACCATGCATTGTGTCAAGGCATGACCTTGGCGAATTGGCCTTCATCTGTGCGTGCGGTAAAAAAACACACGCCGCGCGCGGCATCGGCAGCTGCGCGCGGGTCTGTGACACACTTGCGGATGCAGCCTTAGCCGTTCGTGGAGACCCGCGGGCTCCGCCGCCAGGCCTGCCCGGCCAGCTGGGAATCATTGGCCTCGGGATCCATAGGCCTGGCGTGCCAGGCGGCAGCGGTCGCTTCCACTTGGGCGCGATCCTTCTCGCTGAGCCGCGCCTTCACCGCGTCGCGCCGCCTCTCGGCCTCCGCGTCGCCCGACTTGGCGGCAAGCAGGAGCCACTTGTAGGCCTCCTTGTCGTCCTTGGCGACGCCAAGGCCGTTCTCATAGAGGATGCCGAGATTGAACTGGCTGTCGGCCAGGCCGCGCGCGGCGGCCTCAGCGAACCAGCGCGCCGCGTTCGCGTAGTCAGGCTTGGCGCCGCTGCGACCCGCCGCAATCAGCACGGCCAGATTGTGCATCGCCTTGACGTTGCCTTGCTCCGCGGCCCGGCTGTACCAAACCTTGGCACGGGCGAGATCCGTCTTCACCCCGACGCCGCGCTCGTAGAGCGTGCCGAGACGGAATTGCGCCATGGGGAACCCGCTCGTCGCTGAGCGCAGGAACCACCGGGCGGCTTGCTTCAGGTTCTGATCGGGGCCTTTGCCTTCGGCGAGGCGCGTTCCCACCTCGTATTGGGCCGACGGCTTGCCCTGCACGGCGGCCAGGCGCAGCGAGAAGGGCCCGACCATGGCCGGCGGCAGCGCCATCGGCTTCTGCCCGTCCGCCTTTGCGTCGATGCTCCCCGTCTCCACGCCGTTCATACGCAGCACGCGCTCCTGCATCAAAGCCTCAGGCGTCGCGGAAACGCCCGGGCCACCCGACACCACTGACGTCCGCCCATCCTTGTGGTGCGTCACAAGACGCCCAGCCGCAGGCTCGGCGTCCGGCTCCGTGGTGATCCCATCGGGGAGCGCTGCGGTGTCGACGCGGTCATAGGAGCCGGCTCCGCCGGGGAGGCCGACGTCTTGGTACTTGCCCCGATTCTGCGAGGCGTCAGGGGCCAACTGCTGCGACTGCTTGGAGGGCATGCCATCCGAGGGGGCACCCGCCCCGTTCCTCTGCGGCGCATTCGGAGCGGCCGGTGCCGCATCGCTCCGCGGCGCGGCGCCTGCACCAGAAGCGCCATGATCGGATGCCGGCAGGACGCTGCCGCCGGCCGCCGCGTCCGCACCGCCATCGACAGGCGTGCGCGGCATAAAGAACAAGGCAGCCGGGATCATCGCGAGCAGCGTAAGGATGCCCATGAGCACCCGCGGCGATTTGAAGAACGAGCGCCGCGCCCGCGTCTTCGGCGGCACCGGCCCCGCATTCTCGGCCGGCGCCCCGCCCTCTTCCCTGCGGGTCTCCCCAAGATTGCCTAAACTGTTATCGACCTTGCTCGCAGCCTTGAGCTTGGCCCGGTGCGCATCGGCGATGAAATCGTGGCGCAGCTCGCTCATACGGCGCGGCGGCGGCTCAGACGCTTCGGGGCGTGGCGCACCGCCATTGCGGTCGCTCGCAAATGCGGCATCCAAATCGAAGGGCGCGGTCTCGAATCCGGCGCTCGGCTCCTCCTGCGGCAGGAACGACGTCTCGTCGCCAGCCTCGCTCATCGAGGCCATCTGGGAGGCCATGTGCGGCGGCTCATATTGGGCTTCGGACTGCGCCGGCTCGGTCTGGGGCTCCTCTGCTCCCGGCTCAGCGCCAGCAGCCTCGCCTTCCTCGCTCGTCGGAACGGGCACTTCGACGGGCGCGGGAGCCGCCTCCGCCGTATGCCGGCCAAGCTCCAAAGCATCGATGCGGTCGAGAATGCGAATGATCGCCTGCTGCATCGTGTCCAGCATGCTCGCGTTGTTCTCGTCGCTGTTGCGGCGCTCGTTGATCAGGCTTTCAATGAGCCCGCGGACCTCGCCGAGATCGCGCGAATGCGCCTTCAGGAGCCCCTGGTCGGCGAAATGCGCCGCGGCCTTCTGAGCAGCGGAATCCGCCATTCCCTCCAGGTCTGCACTGCGCCCCATGCTCTTATTGATCAGCTCGGCGAGCCGTTCGTGCGAAAGTTGGGAGGCAATGGCCGCGAGCTGGGAATCGATGCCCTCCAAGCGCGCACTGTCGCGCGCCAGGTTCTCACCGTGATCGAGCAGCTTTGCCAGCCGATCATCGGAGAGCTGCGCGGTCAGAGTGGTGATCTGCTCATCGATACTGTCGAGGTGGCCCAGCTGACGCCGAAGCTGGTCGAGCTGTGTGCCAATCTCCTCGATTTGAGTCTCGGCCACGCGCAGCTCCTCGAGATCGGTGCGCGTGGCGACGCCGCGCAGCGCCGAGGCCATGCGCATCTCGAGCTGGTCGAACCGCTGCCCGATGGAGAGCAACGAGCTCTCGGGCCTGATCTCAGCCAACGACTGCTCAATGCGCTCTGCAATCTCGGCAAAGCGCCGGTCGAGCCAGGCGGGCTCAACGGTGACGACGGTGCGCGACGCCTCGCCAGCCGCGGTCGCGGCCGCTCCTGCAGATGACGCGCCCTTGGCGCCGGAGTCGAGATCGGCGTCTCCCGACTCGTAGAAGCGAGTGAGCGCGTTGGCGGTGTCCGCGTCCCAAGGATCGTCCGCCCTCGGGCCGCCGAGGAGGATGACCTCATCGGAAACCGTTTCGGAACCGGGCTCGGCCTGGTGTTCGCTTTCCCCGCCACCGCCGTGGTAGAGAGCGCCCGCGCTGAGCTCCGACAGGCGCTCGCCGAGGCGAGACATCTGTTGCTGGATGCGCTCGACGTCCGGCTCGAACTCATGGGGCACCTGGGCGCGTATCGAGCGCGCCTCGTTGCTCAGAGAGGCGAGCCGGTCACGCATCTGGTGCAGCCTCTTGAGCTGGCCGACGTCGTCGGAAGCATCGGCAGCAGGAGCATCCGCTCGCGCACCATGAAGATCCTTGGGGGCTTGTGTCGGCATCTCTTTCCCTTGGGGCGCGCTGAACCATCGACAAGACCATGGTTCCCGCCGCCAGCGAAGGAGGCATGCCTCGCTTCGCTCGCGCGGGTCGGCGAGGTCAAATCCAAACGCTGCATGAATTCGCCACCGCTCGCCCTAAAGCTCGACGAGTCGCAGTAAATGTTCGGTTAAGCGGCGACACAAAATGCGTCGGATAGGGCCGCAATCGGCGGAAATTCGAGCTTTTTCGCCACAGTGTGCGACTATTCTTCTATCTTCGCGTTGCGGGGCGCCGGCCATAGGCCGGCTGCAAGCGTGGAGGACGGCATGTGCATCTTGAGGCTGATCGTTTCACGAGTTGCCTTGGCAATCCTTGCCGGTGCCGGACTGTGCACCGCAGCCTTAGCCGCGGGCGATGCCGGTGGTCGCTACACCATGTCTCCGACCGAGGACGGCGTCGTGCGCCTCGACACGCAGACGGGCGCCATGGCGCTGTGCCAGCGCAAGCACGACAAATGGGCGTGCGAGGACATGGAGGACAGCCAGCGCAAGCTCAGGAGCGAGATCGACAAGCTGCAAGCCGAGAACAAATCGCTCAAAGACCAAGTCCAGCACCTGGAGGAGACGCTGGGGCAAGGCGAGAACCAGACGGATACGCCCTCGCCCGGCGCCAAGTTCGTGCTGCCGAACGAGGCGGACGTCGACAAGGCCTTCGATTACTTCGAGCGCATGGTGAAAAAGCTGCATGAGCGCATGCAGAAGCTCGAGGAGCAGCACAGCCGCAAACCCGACACGGCCCTTTAGAACGGCACCGATGACCCACGCTTCCGATGGGTAGTCCCGCGCAAACAAAGCTCCAGACCGGCTTGACCCAAGCTTTCCATACGCTCGGCGTCGACACGCGCGGGCCGGGGCTGGTGATGATCACGGAGTCGGTGGGCGCGTGGCTTTCCGATATTGCAGCCGTTGACGGCCTCCTCACGCTCTTCATCCGCCACACCTCGGCCTCGCTGCTCATCCAGGAGAACGCCGACCCCGACGTGCACCTCGATCTCATCCGAGCGCTCGAGCGCCTCGCTCCTAAGGACGTCCCCTACGTGCACGACGTCGAGGGACCCGACGACATGCCGGCCCATATAAAATCGGCGCTGACGGCGACCTCGTTGTCGATCCCGGTGCGGTCGGGACGCATGGTGCTCGGCACCTGGCAGGGCATCTACGTCGTGGAGCACCGCGATCGTCCGCACCGGCGCGAGGTGGTGCTGCACTATCTCGGCACGCGTACCGGCACTTGAGCAGGCTGCCCGCTCAATCGCGCTCGCGGTTCTTCAGGCGCAACAGGCGCATCTCGCGATCGTAGACGACCTCGCCGCCGGGGATGCGTAGCTCGCGCACCAGCTCAAGCATGCCGCGCCCGGGACCGGGCGTGGCGACACTCGCCAGCACCACACCGAGCGCACCCGCCGGAAGGCCGAGGAGGCCAGCGAGCGCCCCGTCGATGCCCAGTATGTTCGCCTCGCCGGCAAGGATGGTCAGCACCGCGACGGCGAACCCGCACGCCAGTCCGGCCATCGCTCCAAAGGCATTCATCCGCTTCCACCAGATCGACAATACGAGGACGGGAAAGAGCGTCGAGCCGGTCAACGCCAGGCACCAGAGCACCAGCCGCAAGGGATCGGTCGGCGCCAAAATCGTGATGAAGCCCCCGAACACGGCGACGCCGACGATGGCGAGCCGCGCCAGCCACAGGCGCGCCTCCCGCGGCAGCGGCTCCCAGGACAACCCGTTGACGACGTCCTCGCAGAGCACGTTGGCAAGCGTCACGGCAGCTGCGCCGGCCGCCACCAACGCCGCGGCGACGATGCCGGCGGCAGCAAAATAAAGGAACACGTTGGGCAGACCGGCCGCGACCGGCAGGCTCAGCAGTACGCTGTCGCGTCCAAATTCAAAACTCGTGAAGCTCAAGCTTCCGGTATTCGCGTTCACCCGCGCAAAGCCGAGTTCGGTGAGCTGGCGCATCCATTCGGGAAGCGAGGTTGGCGGCCCGTTCTTGACGATGTCCATGACGAAGTCGCGCATGTAGACCGAGATGGCGGCCGCGGTCAGCATGATGAGCCCGAAGAACACGGTCGCCCATCCGAGCGACTTGCGGGTCTCGTAGACACCGGGCGTCATCGTCACGCGCGGCAAGAGCCACGGCGCAGCGGCGACGCCCGCCATGACCGTGAGCATGGCCACAACGAACGCCAGCGGACTCACGTTGCCGAACGGCGCAGTGAACCGCTTGGCAACGGAGGCAAACCCCTCCCCCGGCAGCAGGAAAGTGAGGCCCGACGCATCGACGATGGGCACACCCTGGGCCGCCTCGTTGTGGACGAGGGCGCGCAGCAGCGGCCCGTTGGTCAGCTGCGGCAACGGAAAGTTGGTGACCATCACCGCAACGATGGCAACGGGCACGATCAAAGCCAGGATCGCGGCAATCGCCTGCGCGCTGCCCGACCACGTGAGGGAGCGCATACCGCCCATCACCACGGTGACGACGATGGCGAGCACCAGCATCATCACCATGAGGCTCTCTGGCTTGCCGACGAGCCAGCCGGCGGCAAAGGCCCCCATCCTCAGCTCGGCGGCGAGCAGCAGCAAGAGCGGCACCGAGATGAGGCCTGCGGACAACAGACGCACAGCGCGGCTCTCGAAGCGCCGGCCGAGATAACTCGGCACGGTAAGCGCGCCGAACTTCCTGAAGAACGGCGCCAGCATGACCGCCATGATGACGAAGCCGGCAAGGCCGCCGATCATCAGGCACAAGGCATCGAACCCGATGAGGAAGAACGTGCCCGTCATGGCGACGATGCCGGTGGCACCGAGCGTCGTGTTGGCGATGGCAAGACCGGTGTAGCCCGCGGGAACACGGCGGCCGGCGGCAAAGAAGTCCAAGGGCTCGCGCGTGTGAACCAGAAGGCCGATGGCGGCATAAAGCGCCAATGGCCCGAGCAGCATGCACCATCTGAGCACCACCTCAGATGTGCCCAGCTGCTCGAAGATGATGAGCAACAGCACAAGGCCCGTCAGCGAGCTGGCAAAGATGCCGAAATAGGTGCCGAGCCGCGGATTGACGAAGCGGGTGCGCGAGGTGACAGTCATTGGTTGGGACCCGCCGGCAGCCTCAGGTGTCCTCGTGCGCCCCGTGCCAATGGTCGATGGCGTCCTGGCGGTTGACGAAGCTCGCCACCGTGAAGACGGCGACGATCGCGATCCCGTGTGCGCTGAGGAAATAGCCGAGCGGGAAGCCCAAGAACTTCTCCGTGTTGAGGCTCGCGGCGTAGAGCGGCAGCACGATGATCAGCACGAGAAACGGCACCACGCTCGCCACCATCTGCCACTTGGTGTGGCGCCAGTACGGCTTGCGTTCTTTGCGCTCCATCATGCCCGTCCCCTCCCATGATCCCGCGAGCCGAGCCGGCTCAGGCCATCAAAAACATGCCAACACTGCGACGCATATATGGCGCAAGCGCACATCGACAGGGTAAACGAGCGATTTTCAGCAGCCGGTCCTTGCCTTAAGAGTCTTCACACGGAGCACCAGCCGAAGGAGGACGGGCATGTGGCAGGAATTCAAGGAGTTCGCGACGAGGGGCAACGCGCTTGACTTGGCTGTCGGCGTCATCATCGGCGCCGCCTTCACCCCCATCGTGACGACGCTTGTCCAGAACATCCTGATGCCGGTCATCGGCTACATCACCGCCGGCATCGACTTCTCCAATCTCGCTGTCACGCCCGTGCAAGGGATCGAGATCAAGTACGGGCTCTTCCTCAACGCGATTGTGCAGTTCTTCCTGACGGCGCTGGCGCTGTTCTTCCTGATCAAGGGCATCAATACCCTGCGCCAGCCGCAGACCGAGCAAGCGCCGGAGCCGGCGCAGTCGGAGATCTACCTCAAGGAAATCCGCGACGCTCTCGTCAAGGCGAAGTAGGCGACCTCTAGGAGCAGCTGCCGCCGCCCAGCACACAGAACTTGGCGCAGTGGGGATGGCACAGCTTGACGGCGCCGTGTGAGAACATGCCGCCGTCGGCAGCCGCCGCTGCCGCAAGCGTCGACCCCATCTCGAAGGCGGAGTCATAAGGCAGAAGCGTGCACGGCAGCACCACCGGCGCAGCGGCGGCCTTGCGCTTCACGATCATGCGCGAGGACGCGCACATGACGTCGCGCGGGCTCTTGTCGAGGATGTCCCAGCAGGCCTTGGTGATCTCTGGTACGTCGTGGGCGCCGTCCATCTCGGGAAAGAGCGTGAGCACGGCCGGATCTTGCGCGTCGATTGGCCAGCCGCGCTCGGAGAAGAGCCGCGCATAGCCGTCTCGTGCATCGCCCTCGCTTTCGCCCCAGCACGTGCGCCCGGCAATCGTCACGCGAAATCCGTTCGCCGCCAGCCAGTCGAGGCCCTCGATCGTTTTGTCCCAGGTGCCCGCGCCGCGCTCGGTCTCGTGCAGCGCCTTTGTGTGGTGGTCGAGGCTGACGCGCAGGGTGAGCTTCAGCCCATAGGCGTTGTTGAGGTCAAGAAGCCCGCGCTGCATCTGCGGCCGCTGCATGGGCTGCATGGCGTTGGTGAGCACGAGCGCCTCGAAGCCAGAGCCCAGCGCATCGGCGAGCATGCCCAAGAACTCCGGGTTCATGAACGGCTCGCCGCCGGTGAAGCCGATCTCGCGCGTGCCGAGCTCGGCGGCCTCGGCGAGGAAGGGCGCCACCTCGGCGGCCGTGATGTAGACGAGGCGATCGTTAGTGGGGCTCGATTCGATGTAGCAGTTGGCGCAGGTGATGTTGCAGAGCGTGCCCGTGTTGATCCACAGCGTGCGCAACTCAGCGAGCGGCACGAGCGCGCGGGGCTCGCCTTTGGCCGTCCAATCGGGATCGGAGAACTTTTCGTTGGTCGGCGCCTCGGGCGCTTTGGTGGCGAGCGGCAAGGCCGTGCAATCCTCTCAATCGAACCCTGGCGGGAGAGCTTAGCGCGTCCAGCATGCAGCCGGATACCGCCTGGCACAACGTGCCGCCGGCCTGGGCTTGCCGGTTCCCCAGGGGGAAACCCTTCTGCGGACGGCCGGCACGGCCCTACTTCAGCTTTTCGGGGGGCGCCTTGATATGTTACATCCGGCCTCCGGTGCGGGCGTAGTTCAGTGGTAGAACGTCAGCTTCCCAAGCTGAATGTCGTCGGTTCGATCCCGATCGCCCGCTCCAACACTTAGCTCGAATCTGGCCTGTGGGTTTTGCAGTCGGTTTTGCAACTTAGGTTCCCCCTTTGATCCGA
>Ga0307442_1000472_pt1 | contig 19561 bp, 20 predicted proteins | sample SalMarWE160430MG_FD_202143 | JGI IMG/M metagenome (GOLD analysis project Ga0307442, IMG submission 202143) | Salt marsh sediment microbial communities from the Plum Island Ecosystem LTER, Massachusetts, United States - WE1604-30 | ecosystem: Environmental > Aquatic > Marine > Intertidal zone >...
TTTCTTCAGTTGTATAGGAATTTTTACAATTATTACATGTTTGTTACCATTGTTTTCAATCAATTTTTCAATAACCTTAGCAACCCATGATTTTGAAAGTGCTTTTGGTTCATATTGGGATGAAGAGTTTGAAAGTGTTCAATCTTTCTTTTTAGAAAGTCCTTATTCGATTTCCAAATACTTTTTAGGAGATTCTCCTAAAAAATGCGGAATTATAAAGGATGTATTGTATTATGAGGGAGAAGGAGTTGAGTTATATTTCGATGCATTCATTCCCCCTTCTAGCAACTTGCCTGGTAATAATTCAGTTTTAATCTCAATCCACGGTGGAGGATGGAGTTTGGCTGATAAGGGATTTACGAATAAAATTCAAAACAATAAATATTTCGCTGCTCAAGGATATGTTGTTTTTGATATTCAGTATGGTTTAAAAAATTCCATGTCATTTGGGGTGATAACACCTGAAAATGTTAAAGGTGATTTTACTATTGATGATATGGTGCGACATGTAGGTATATTTACAAAATATTTAGCGAATCATTCACAAGATTATAAAGCAAATCTTAATTCTGTATTTATCACGGGTGGATCTTCCGGAGGTCATTTAGCATGTGCTGTGGCTTTTGCATATCATCATCCTACATATTCTTCACTTTTTAGTCAAGATATGACAATTAAAGGGATTATTCCATTGTATCCTGCAAATGGTATTGCTACTTCGATCCTTGAAATCCCGGGTTCAGCAGATTTAGTCCAACCAGAACTCTTGGTTAACCAATCAAGTCCTCCTTGCCTTGTGATTCATGGTAGTAGTGATGGTATTGTTGATCCCAGCATTTCATTGACATTGAAAAATCGTTACCTTCAATATAATAATACTCATATTGTCCGAATTTTGTTGCCATTCGCAGGTCATGTGCTAGATTATTATTTCACGGGAATTTACAATCAAGCATGCTTATATTTCATGGAAAGATTTCTATACCTTTTTCATTAAATAATTAGGAATAATTGAAGTGGTAAAATATATATTGCAACTTTATAAAATCATTAAAAAACAATTACAATTATTACTCTTTTAATCCCATCATGTATACCTTATCATTTTTTTTAACTGGTTTATCCACATGAATTCCCACCGTTATCCTATTCTCTTTAGAGGAAACAAATGGAGTTTCAGAGAGATTCTTTTTTCCTTTGATTTGGATTGAAGTGATTTCTTGTTTTAAAAATGTATCAGTGTGCGTCCCGATAATGAAGATTTCATCCTTTAATTTAAGTTTCTTAGATGTAAGTAAGATCTTGGCTGCACTTTTTTCGGGAAAATAGCTTAATACTTTACCAATTTCAATCTTTCTATGAGTGGCAATATTTCCATCATATTCTGATTGAATTTCGCTTCCTTTAGGCAGACCAAAATAAAATCCGGTGGAAAAACCTCGATTATACACCTTATTGAGGCGAGTAAGCCAGTTTGTGACTTTTTCTTGGGTGAAAGTATCATTGTAATAAGCATCAATTGCTTCTCGATAACAAGTAGATACTTCTTCGATGTAAATGGGGTCTCTCATCCTTCCTTCAATTTTAAACGCATCGATATTAGCTCCAATTAATTTTGGCAAATGTTCAATCATGCAGAGATCTTTGGCATTGATAAAGAATGCTCCATCATAGAGCAATTCATTATTTTGGTCGTCATAGACGCGCCATCTCCTCCGGCATGGTTGGACACATCGCCCTCTATTAGCAGAATATTCTTGGCTTCCACACGTTTCTGCTGAGAAATAACATCTTCCCGAGATTGATGTGCATTGAGCTCCATGAACAAAAGTTTCAATTTCGGCTATGTGTATTATCTGTTTTATTTCTCTAATTTGTTCCAGAGATAATTCACGAGCGAGAATTAGTCTTTGTGCTCCTAAAGATTCATAGAATTTAGCTGTTCTTGAATTTGAAATGCTTGCTTGAGTTGAAATGTGGAAATTTAATCCTTTTTCTTTCGCTAGTTCAATAGCACCTATATCGTGTAAAATTATGGCATCAATTTCTGCTTCCACTGCTTTCTCTAGAACATAATCTAATAATTCGAATTCATTTTCATAGATGATAATATTTGTGGTAAGATATGCTTTTACATCATGATCATGACATTTCTTTACGATATTTTGTAAGTCATTTAATTTGAAATTATCACTGAACATTCTCATGTTTAACCCTTCTACACCAAAATACACGGCATCGACAGTATCAATCACTGCGTTTAAGGACTTCAAGTTTTTTAAAGGAGCCATTAATTCTACTTTCTTTCTATTCATGTATTTCATCAGCATTGAGTATTATGTGCATTAATTAAGATAAGCTTTCATTTAATAAAAGAGATCAGCAGAAAAAAATAGAAAAAAATATAGAAAAATAATTGAAAAAAAATTTAGTTAAAGTACAAATGTAGCAAAATAAAGATAAAATAGAAACGCCCCGATAATGAAGAATAGCACGGCAAGAATATAAGTCATATGTTTAGCATAATTTCTAAAGACTCTCCCTTCTCTTGTTTCTAATCTATCAATTTGAACATACGGGCTTGGTCCACGACGATACCATCCCCTAATTCTGACCGTCTGTCCAATCAAGTGCTTCACTTTTGTGATTGCCCAGAAGAAATCGACTATACGCAACCCAAATCTATAATCTATGTACATTAATCCTGTATTATCTTGGAAGAATAAATCATCGCTGAAATAATATCCCGGAACTCCTTTTCCGACGATTACACCTTCTAAAACTGCTGGAATAGGTCTAACAGGAGATACATTAATCTGGGTAACTAAATCCACGACAAATTTAGGTTCAAATCCACTTCGATACATGAATTTTGTTCTTCCTATAACGGCAACCCCCATAATAAAGAATCCCACCGCCCATAAAAGATTTAAGCTTTGTAAACTCCCAAAAATACCTAAACTCAGGTATCCAAGATAACCAATGAACCACACAATTGTCAAAGCAGATGCTATCCAGAAAACTATTGAATGTAGTTTCTTAATTAGTATATCGGTAATGAATTCTCCTGCCATCGATTTTCCAACTTGTTCCTCTTTAATCTTCCGTGCATTAGAAAAATCAATTTCTACCGGCACACCATATGTAGCACACTGTTCATTTAATCGTTGAATTCTTTTTGCGGGTAAGGGATGAGTGCTAAATATTTGGAAATATTTAGCCCAAGGATTGAAGAGATCCCAACCAGCAGCAGCCTGAATTACATCTTTAGAATATTTGCCAGATCCATCCATACCTTCTATTGCAATTTGCTTAGCTTTTTTTGGGTCGAAGATACCTAATCCTCTGAGAGCTCTCACTTTAGATTTATTACGTTCTTTTATCTCTTCTTCTGTCCCTCCAACTAATAATCCATAAGCGATTTTAACCAACGCGGTAGATAAAGTGTTTGGATCCTCCGTTAATTCTGCTGCATGCTGATCAGCATAATATTCACGAATTCTACTGATAACTAGAGATACTAAAAATCCTAAATAATACATAATATAAGATATTAAAGAGATTGCGAATAAAGCAAGCCCAATATACCCCCCAGAATCATTACTACTCGATTTTCTCCCTCCAGAAAATGCAGCTGCATAGTAAGACCACCTAGCTACTGTTAAGAAAATAAGAGGAATTGCAAATACGACGGTCATCAGGACAAAATCATTATGGACAATATGACCTAATTCATGAGCAACTACAGCAGTCTGTTCTCGTTCATCTAAATAATGCAAAATTCCATCAGTTATTACCAATCTAGCATTATTTTTTGTGTAACCGAATGTAAAAGCACTTGGATTCCTGTCATGAATGATTCCAACTCTTGGAGTCTTGATTCCTTGAACTTCAACTACTTTATCAATTGCATTTCCTAAGTGTGGGTACATGGAAGCATATTTTTCATATGGAATCCAATCAATTCTATAAATCCATCTAATCATTAAAGGAGAGATACCATATTGAAATAAAACAATAAGTATCGTGAATCCAATCATTAATAAGAGCCCGAACAGATCAGATGGTAAAAACCATATTCCTACAATGAATACTAAAGCATAGACCATGGCAAATAAGAGCAGGGTTGCCATTGTTGATGCTGTTTTTAATCCCATTATATAATAACGCCTTTCTTTATTTTTGTTTTGTTTTATAAAAAATTTATAAAAATTAAATTTCGATTATATTATACATGTTATACTCTGTAATTAATATTTGTGCTATTTTATCTAATTAAGCAGATCTTGAATCAATATGTAATAGCAATATAACAAAAGATTAAATCTTATAATTATCATAATTTAAATGACATTTTAAATTTAAGATTTTAAGGGTGTCAACACCATCGATATGAAACTACAAAAACTTTACAACGCCACAGATAATTTGATAGAACAACAGTTTTATATTCAAGGTAGTGATAGAATCATTGGTAGGACCCCCGACGTATCGATAAAGATCCGAAATTCGGGACTAGTAGTTAAAAAATTTAAGGATTTATTTCTAAAAAACCTTAAATTCTTCTTAGAAGGGGAGTATTTAAAATTTTTCCATCCTTTTACCCAAATAAAAGGAGTTGATGAAAATTCTATCCAAGAAATTAACCAGGAAGTGCAGATTAAGCTTACGGCACTTAAGGACACTAATTTTGATATAATTTTATTGTATATCTTAGTACTCAGTTCATTAATATCGAGAATTCGTGATATTCATTTTAATCATGTTCTTGAAGAGGTTCTTAAACGAGTGGGAGATTCCTCAAAAAAAATCCCTAAAAACCAGGTCCAATTAGAGTTAGAAGATCTTTTTATGAAAAATAATTCGTACATCTCTATTTTATACAACATCTCCTATTTGGATGCTTTAGCAGAATCATTTAATTTTAAAAAAGTTGCCCACACATGTAAAATTCAAAAAAGTAAGTATATTAATAAGCTTGTAGCGCTTATCATCATATCCGCAAGATAAATACAGTGGACGTTATTTTAGTGTCTACTAAGACTATCTTTTTTAAGATCTAAAACAAGATAAAATTAATAGATACCAAATTCTAATTATTATTTTAATGAACTAGTATATAATGTGTTATCATGTCAGATAAAATCAATTTAAATCTACTCGAATCATTGAAAAAGTACGAAAAAAAGAGGGTTACGGTTGAGAACGCGATACTAAAATATATTAACCCAGGAGATAGAATCTTTATTGATTCGGGTTGTTCTGAACCTATAGATCTTACGCAGAAATTAATCACTTTGGGTACAAAGCTCCCAGATGTTGAGATATTACATTTCTTGAGTTTGAGTGATTTGGATTATTATGAAACTGCTGGTGGAATTGAAGATTTATATCGCCATAATGCGTTTTTCATTGGTAAATCACTTCGCAAATATATAAAGGAAGGTCAAGCAGATTATACTCCAATGTTATTGTCAGAAATCCCTTGGCTTTTTAAGCTTGGAAAAATGCATCTTGACACAGCTCTTATTCAAGTAAGCACTCCAGATAAATTCGGATATTGCAGTTTTGGTATTAACGTAGATATTGTCAAGCCAATTGCTGAAGCAGCAGATTTCGTTATTGCTGAAATCAATCCAAAGATGCCTCGAACTCTTGGAGATTCATTCATACATATGGATGATATAGATTCTTTTATAGTATCTGATCACGATATCATTGAATATGATTATGGAGAAACAGACGAAATAGCTCAAAAAATAGCAAAATTTGTAGCCTTTTTGGTTGAAGATGAATCAACAATACAAATGGGTATTGGTCAGATTCCAAATGCAGTTACAGCCGAATTGGGAAACAAGAGGGATTTGGGAGTTCACAGTGAGGTTTTCTCAGATGGAATAGTAGATCTCGTAGAAAAGGGAGTTGTTACATGTAAAAAGAAAACAATTCATAAGGACAAAATTATTTGTTCGTTTGTCATGGGTTCTCGACGTTTATATGATTTTTGTGATGATAATCCCATGGTAGAATTTCATCCATGCGATTATACAAACGATCCTTTTATTATAAGTCAAAATAGAAAACAAGTAGCTATAAATGCAGCACTTTCAGTAGATATTACTGGTCAGGTTAATTCCGATTCAATAGGTCATCAATTTTACAGTGGTATTGGAGGTCAAGTTGATTTTGTTAGAGGATCAGCGAGAGCAATTGATGGAAAACCGATAATGGTTCTCCCCTCTACTGCTACGTTAAAGGATGGTAAGAAAATATCCCGTATTGTTCCCTTTCTCCAACCAGGTAGTGGTGTGGTAGTCACTCGGGGGGATGTGCATTATATTGTAACAGAATGGGGAATTGCTTACTTATATGGAAAAAGCATAAGAGAACGAGTGCTTGAGATGATAAATATTGCTCATCCGGACTTTCGTGAGGAACTCTTGAACGATGCAAAAAAATGGAATTACGTGTATTCTGATCAAAAATTACCGGTATCTATTGATGGGAGAATAAGTATTTACCCCGAAAAATATGAAACCTCGTTTAAATTAAAGAATGGAAAGATAATCAACATAAAACCCGTTAAACCTACGGACGAAAGAATGATTCAAGAACTTCATTATTCCCTTGATGATCAAGACCGTTATTTCAGATTTTTTTCTCCAATTCAAGATTTTCGTCATAAAAAGATGCAACCAATGGTAAATATTGACTATACCACAGATATGATATTAATAGGAGAAGTAGAATTAGAAGGAGAAAGAAAAATCATTGCTATGGGAGCTTTTTTCAAAACAAATGAACCATCATTTGCTGAATTAGCTTTCGTCGTGCATAAAGATTGGCGAGGTTTAGGTATTACCAAATTTCTCTTAAATTATTTAGTAAAAATAGGTCGTGAACTTAATTATAAAACGTTTGGTGGATCAATACTTCTTGAAAATAAATCAATGTTACATATCATTAACACCTCAGGTTTTAAATTAACTTTAAAAAAAATAGAGAGTGGAGTTACAGAATTTGCATTTAATATCTCTAAATAATTTTCACTAACTATTCTTGAAAACATTAATTTCTTTTATCAATATTTATTGGTATAAATAGAACAAAATTGAATACAAAAATCATTTTAATTTCTGATTTTCATAAGTTATACAAGTTGCAAGGGACAACTAATGAAGTTATTAAAGTATTTCAAGGCCTCATATACTCGTTTTATAATCATAAAAAAAGAAATTTTCCTTTTAGAGAAAACATTACCCCTTATAAAGTAGTAGTTTCTGAAATAATGCTCCAGCAAACTCAAACTAACCGAGTAGCAGAAAAATTTATAGAGTTTATAAATAAATTTCCTGATTTCAAATCGTTAGCACAAGCCTCGATTGAAGAATTACTATCTGTGTGGCAAGGATTGGGTTATAATCGAAGAGCAATTGCTTTAAAAATGATAGCTGAGCGAATTATGAGTGAATTCAATGGTAACGTACCTAAGGATATGGATTCATTAACTTCTCTTCCCCAAATCGGTCATAACACTGCGTCTTCGATATTAAGTTTTGCTTATAACATTCCAACATATTTTATTGAAACGAATATTAGACGAGTATACATTTATTTTTTCTTTTCGGGTAAAACAGAAATTGATGATAAAGAAATTATGGAATTAGTTAAAGTTTCTGTAGATAAAGATAATCCAAGGGATTGGTATTATGCGTTAATGGATTTTGGAACCATGTTAAAAAAAACTCATCCGGAATTAAATAAAAAAAGTGCTCATTATAGAAAGCAATCTAAATTTGATGGTTCAACAAGACAAGTACGAGGAAAAGTCCTAAAACTTCTTTTAGAAAAGCCTTTTTCAAAAAGAGAAATTATTGATAAAATCAATTATGAAGAAAAAAAGGTTATCGAAATTCTAGATGCATTAAAAAAAGAAGGTTTTATTCAGGAAGAGCAAGATAAATTTTTCATCAAGAATTAGTAATCATCTAATCTGTTTTCGATTAAGTATTTAGAGATTTTCATTGCTAACTTCTCTTGCTTTTTCCATTCTCCAAATAAAATTCCTTTCCGATTTAATAAGTTGATTTGTTTATTGAAAGCATGTGTAAACATCTTTACTGGCATTTTAGCAAATGGAGTTTTTGGAAGAGGCATAAAGGAATGTGCATGAATCCGCGCACCCATATCTGTAAGTGTTTTCATAAATGAAAAAGTTAATTCTATATCCTCATCAGTTTCATTTGGAAGACCATAAATGAAATCGACATAAGCTTTTAGTCCCGATTTGAGTGTTAATTCCACTGCATTATACACAACATCAGTGTTATGTCCTCTATGACAAACATCCAAAATTTTTTGACTTCCCGATTGAGCTCCAATCACGAGATTATCATTTGCAGCATGTTTTAAAATTAAATTGATAGTTTCTGGAATAACATGCTCTGGGCGTACTTCGGAGGGGAATGACCCAAAAAAAATTCTTCCCTTTGGTTCAATAATCTCTTTACTTCGCGTCAGCAATTCTTCTAATTTAGGTAGGTTTAATGACTTGCCATCAATAGATCCGTATGAAAAGGCATTAGGAGATAAAAATCTTATATCATTTTTATTATGTTTTTTCATAAATTCGACGGCTTTACAGATTGAATCGATATTTCTATGTCTTGGAATTGTTCCAAAAATGTAAGACGTTTGGCAAAAGTAACACCCATAAGGGCATCCTCGAGTTATTTCAATGGCTCCAAATTTTACATATTTTTGAGGGAGAGGAGGATATTGATTTAAATCAATCGGTTCTCTATTTGCGGTAAAAAAAATATCATTATTACTGTCAAGTAGAGCTAATCCTTTAACTTGTTTAATATCTCCATCATCTTTTGCTGTTTTTAATAACTCAATTAAAGTTTTCTCTCCTTCTCCAATAACAACAATATCAACACCCATTTTAAGGGTTCCTGATGGGTCTCCAGTTGGATGGGATCCACCAGCTATGATCAAAACTTCATTTGCGAATTTCTTTCTTAAATGACGAATTAATTCATAAGTTTCCCAAATTTGAGGTGTAAAAAAAGACAATCCTAAAATTACTTTAAACTTATTTGAGATTAAATTTTTAATTTCTATGATTAAATCCTCTTGCTTGCGAATGAAAGCAATTTTAATATCATCCAGATAGCTTTCGGTTTCTACAGCTGCTACAAGAGCATTATAGGAAAAAATGTGATCTTTATGGTAATATAATACTAATGCAATTTGATTCTTCAAGTGATTGATCATAATAATTTTAAAACCGGAGACCTAATTATATATATAATTCAATTGCTTTTCAAATAAAATCAACTAAAAAAAATTATTTGAAGAATGATAAATATGATGTTTAATTGGTTTTTTGCTGAAAATATTACTGAGGTGGGTAATTCTTGGTTCGATTTTTATTCAATCGGTCATATATGCTTTGGTATTGCTGCCTTTACAATATTAAGTTTATTTTATACTATTCCCAAAAAAAAAAATAAAACTCCCTTACTTTCTCTATTAGGCGTGTTTGTGATATCGTTTTTATTATTTATTGGATGGGAACTTCTAGAAAATATTCTTTTCATTCAGATTGGCTGGAAATTCGAGGGACGAGTAGATAGTTGGGCAAATATTATCAGTGATATATTAATGGGAATTGTAGGTGCGTTAGGATCTTGGGCAGTTTGTCACTGGTTATTTGATAAGAACGCATTTTGGGTATATTATTTATTCGGTATTTGCGGTTTTAGTTTATGGTTAGGAGTATTTATGATCATGCGCGCTTACTACTATATTTAAATCCATATATTTATTTTTTTTTTCTTATTCTTATTTGTTGAGAACTATCATGCACGAATTTGTGAAATTTATTAAATATTATCAAGGAAATTTACCAATAATTATTTCAGTTCCTCATGGAGGAACGTTAAAAATTGAAGAAATACCAGAAAGAATGAGTGGTATTCGCGGGATAGATAAAAACACGATAGAAATCGCTGAAGAACTAATTGAACAAATTAAAAGAAAATACCTTCTACAAAAAAATGATCCAAAATTACCGAGTTTTGTTTTTTCTTTAGTAAGTAGAAGTCAAATTGACCTTAATCGAGAAAAATCAACAGCTTATGTGAATACTTCAATGCTTGCCAAAAATATTTATCAATTTTATCATTCCAAATTAGAAGAATATATTTATCATAATTTAAAAATCTTTAATAAATCATTATTAATTGATATTCATGGTTTCGAATCAGATAAACGACCTCCTGGCTTTAGAGACGTCGAGTTGATTTTGGGAACCAATAATTTAAAGACATTATTTCCAGAATCCAAACCTAAAAGGGAACACGGTAATAATGTCCGGGGAAAAATAATCAAGCGATTTAATAAGATTGGCATCCAAATTGCTCCCGGTCATCATTTAAGAAGAGAATTTGTTCTGACTGGTGGATATATTACAAAAAAGTATGGTGCTACCAATATTAAAAACAGCCAATCCATTCAAATTGAATTTTCTGATAAAATTAGAATTCATGATAAGGAGTTGAGAAAGAAAGCCTTGTGTAATCTCACTGAAATTATCTTTAATGAAATTGAAAAAGATTTTTCATAATGACTGCTCTGTCCAAGTATTAATTAGAATAAAGAAATATATATAATAAAAAGCTATATAGGATATAATAACATCTTTATAGGACTTTCACGATATTAAATGAATGACGAGAAAATTGATATTAGAGATTTAGAGGCTTTTATAGATGGTCTCAAATCAACCTTGGATACTCTCGATGGTGTAGATCCTTCAAAATCTAAAGGTTTTCAAGCTCAATTAGCTAAAGCAATATCCAGCCTGCGAGAAAAGAGATCTCAAAAATTCGAACCCCTCCCAAAACTATTAGGAAATGTAACGAAAGAAGATATAAAGAAATATTTAATAAAAGAATTAGATCAATTAAATCAATATCTTGAGACTCAAGATTATCCGCATGGAAAATTTAATCTTGTCATGAAGATTGTAAAATTAAGAGCAGAAATAAAAGAATTATAAAACTTTACTCTTTTTTTATTATTTAAAAAAATACATGGTATTTTATTGTTAATCGATGTTCATTGTCATGCAAATCTATACCTTGAATTAAACCATTTAATTAAGGATTCTCAAGATGCAGGGATTGAGAAAATAATAGCCGTTGCAATGAGTGTAATTAGTCAAAAGAGAATATTGGAATTATGCGATCATCATGATCTTTTTTATCCTTCATTAGGTATTCATCCTGAAGAGATTCAAAGGAATAAACAGATATTTGATATAATTGGATCTGTAGAACAATTAATTAGAGAAAATAAATCTAAAATTTGTTGTATTGGAGAGATTGGATTAGATCATCATTTCATTATAGATCAGGACACATATATCCTCCAAGAAAAAATTTTTAACCTAATGCTCTCACTTGCACAAGAATTAAAATTACCAGTTAATCTTCATACAAAAGGAGCGGAAAAGGAGGTTTTTGAAATGCTTCCATCTTATAATATCCCTAATGTTAATATACATTGGTATTCAGGACCAGAACAATTTTTAAAAGAAGGAATTGAAAGAGGATATTATTTTTCTATAACACCCGCTATTAAATATTCTACCATCGTCAGAAAAACTGTTAGCATGGTCGATATCGATCATTTATTATTGGAAAGTGATGGACCAGTTAAATATTCGGGACGGATTGGAACACCCATGATGATAAAAGAGGTATTAAATACTATTAGTGATATTAAAAAGGTCGATTTAATAGAAGTTGAGAGCCGAATAGAAAGTAATACAAGAGATATATTTCCTAAACTATTTAATTAACTCCTTTTTAGATGATTGAGACAATTAAGATTTCAAGATTGGATAAAACTTCTCTCTTTATGCTTTAATTCGAAGTAGGTTTTATCCCTGAGGATAATATCATGTATTTCAGATAAATATTTGTTTTTCAGAAGATTATCAAGAAATTTTATAATAGAATCATAATGTTCTTTGACAAAAGTATTTGTTTGAGAAAATTCATAAGAAATGTCTTTTATCAAATTAAAATCAAATTTGATATCAACTGTTTTCATCTCTTCGATTTTTCTCTTTATTCTTTTATCATGATAATTAGTCCATACCGATTCATAAATAAAATAATTAATAAATTGAACTATTTCCGTAATAATTCCGAGAGAAAGTGCAGCTACTAAACTACCTGTAATAATAAAAACAACTAATATTCCAAGAGTGATTGTTATAATTCTGTAGATAATACTTTTAAATAGACTTTCTTTTAGATTTTCTTTCCAATTAGCAAATTTATCTTTCTGCGCCATTATTTTAAAAAAATTATTCAATTATCTCTTTGACCATTAGAGTCATTAAGATTTACTTATTTCTATATCAAAATTTTATAGAATTTTTATATTAAATAGATAGGTTAGAACCTTATATTTTTTATATATTTTCAACGTAAATATTAAAGAGATTTCCTCTATAAAATCAATTTCTAATTTGATATTAGAACAATAGCAGGATGAATATACATATATAAAATTTCCAATATATGGTATTAGGAGTTAAATTTCTTCATATTTCTTTAATAATTCTAATGCTTCCTCAGGAAATTCTTCTCCTTTATTGATCATTCGTTTGAGCATATCTTTTAATTCTAATATTGTACTACCATATATATGGAGAGAGTTGCTAAAATCTACGTAATGTCCAATCTCAACACCAAGTTCCTCAGCAACATATTTCTGGATCCTAATCATTCCATTGACATTTGCTTCCCATGCTCGAAATAAATCCCTACTTCTCCATGTTGTTTGCATCAATAATTTTCCATTCTTAATTCTCATAAAAATTCTTTGGAGGCATGGGGGATCAAAATGAAATGGATCCACTAATGGACGCCACGTTATTGCTTGAGCCCTGCGAGAAAAAGGAGTTTCTTTCAGTTTTCTTATTATATATTCAATCTGATTTATTCGAGGAAAATTTATAATTTCTATAGGAATTTTACTTATTCCTACTTGATCAGAAATCTTGGTATTCAAATCAAACTCTACATGATTCTTCAATTTCCATATTTCTGAATCTTTTGAGGATGCTATTTTTCCCGCTCTTTTTAATTTTTCATGATTCTTCACAAATTGGTTGCTAAGAATTTCTAAATCATAATTAACATAAACTGAATCTTCAAGAGAAAAAGGAGCATAATTATAAACTCGATCATGGTATGAATAAGGAAAACTCGTTCCAGAATCCCAGATATAATGATCATTAACACCCTCAAGTATTTCTTCAATGTATCCACCTTGAATTGAACCGATTAAATATGTATCTGCCATGCATCCATAAATTTCATAGGAATTGTCATATTTGGACTTAATTTTCATTACTTTATCTTTTCTCATAATGGGCGCACTAAATGGTTCTTCTATTTCAACCATGACTGTTGCATCTTTTGATGGGAGGTCATCGGGCTTATCATATTCTGTTTTAATATCATCTCCTTCATATAACACCTGGATTAAGGCAGACAGCCAAGCATCTCTAACATTTTGTTTTGAAACATATATCACTTTAGCCATTTTAAACACCTCAATAAATCCATGATTTTGTATCATTTCTAATATTATAAACTTCTTGTTAAAACTTTAATATAATTTTATAAAATAACCAGCAAAATTTTAAATTCGGAATAATATATACATTTTAAAGAGTTTAAACAGTAAAAAGTGGACTGTAAAATTGATTTCACTAAAACTACGGTGGGAACCACCATTTAATGAAATAACTAATACTACAAATGAAATAATTAAGTTAGAAAATGAATTAACTTTGGAGGAATTATTTATCTTTTTTTACGAGAAATATGGTCCGAAATTCAAGGATCTATTATGGGATAAGAAAATTGAAGGGGAATTTAGTTCTTTTCTTTCTATCATAATCAATGGGAGGAGTTATCGAGATGAGAACTTTTTAAAGACCCAAATAAAGGATGGAGATGATATTGCCTTTCTTTATCTCTATTTTGGTGGATAACCTCTTCTCATTTCAAATTAGAACGTAGATTAACCACATTCCAAAACCCGTTAAAATTGGGTTTAAAATATTATCTGAGATTCGATTTATAAACATGTCAATTAACATGAAGAGAACCATTGCTACGAATGCCATTAATAAAATCTTAACAAAATTCAATGGCATCCATTGTTGATATAGACTCATTATCATAATTACGATTAAAAATGTTGAGGACGCACCGACAATGAAACCCTCCTTAGTCTTTTCGGAATTTTTTCTTAATGGATGTTTTCCATATTTTTTTCCAATTATGCATGCCAAACCATCTGCTGCAGTTGTGATAAGTGCAACAGCTCCTAATATCGGGAAAGGTGCAAAAATGAATGGTACAAATGCTAAAACTAAAGGTGTGGATGCGATAAAAGTATCTAATTCTTCTGGTCTCATTGATAAATACCAATTTCTTGCCCAATTTGGTAGCATATATGATTTATTTAATCGGGCAAGATCAGCAATTTGGAACATTATAACAAATGCAAACCCAACGGTTATTATCCACCAATACGAAAAACTATAATTATCTAATCCAACAGTATCTAAATATCCCATTGAATCAAGAATTGTACCAATTGTCCAAAAAACAAAGATTACTGCGACTGTGAAGATGTGTAAGATTTTTCTTCCAAATTCACCTTTTAGATCATCAACCCAATTTCGAATTACTTGATCACGAAATAAATTATAATCCCTTTCTGCCATCAATTTAGGATCTTTTTTTGAAATTAATGCATTATATCCCAATACTACTATCCATACGATCAATTCTAAAACTAAAATTATTGAAGTCAAAGCCCATAGAGTATTCAAAGAACCCAAAGTCAATCCCGGAGAATTTCTTTGATACAAAAAGGGGAAGGATATGCCAGCATTCAAAAATAGAATTACTACTAACATTTCATTAATTAATATTTTCTTTTCTATTTTTTCCCTTTTATTAATCAAGACGTAGATGCAAGTTATTACTGAGAATCCAATAAAAATTAAGCTAGTAGGAATATAAGAGACCATAAGAATATTTATGACAATTTTTTTTTAATTCTAATTTCTATATTTTTGTATTTATTTATTTATTTTGATATGCGGGAGAAAATTAAGTTTATTACATCCAACTCAAAAATATTGTGAAATAATTAAAATTAAAGAAATATCGAATTAATATGTATATAAGCGCGCAACATATGGGAATCAATAAATTATCTGAAACATTAACAGGTTTTTTTGTGAGGACATCAATGATAAAAAAGACAGATGTAAAAATTATTGCCCATATCATTCCTGTAAAGAAAAAACAAATAATAAAACATGTAATACACCCTGCTAATGTTCCTTCCCATGTTTTGTTACCATTTATCTTAATTTTTCTTTTTCCATATCGTATACCAATTTGACTTGTCATTAAATCTGCAATTGAACTCATTCCTAAGATGGCAAAATAAATCATTGGAGGACAGAGAAATGACGCAAACATTTGTCCTAAAGTGAAATAAAGATAAGCCCCATATCCTTCTTCTTCATCATCACAAAGATAAATAGAGCAAATAAAATTGATAGGGAATGTTAAATATTTAGTTTTTCGAGTAAATTCCATCGCAAGCATAAATAATGTAAAGGAGTAGAAGAAGAAAAAGAGGAGGTAATAGAACCAACCAAGAGCAAATAATACTTCACTCATACTATTTGGTTCGGTAAAAATTCTTAGATATAGATGTAACATGTTATTCTCATAAGGAATCATACCTTCGACTGAACCACTGAATTCTTTAACAACAATAATCCCTATATACCATAAGAGGAATAAAGTGATAAAGATCAATACATGAGCTAATTTTCTATAGATATCGTTTCTAATTTTACTTCTTTTAATTAGTCTTTTAGTCATATTTTCTTTATACCTCGTAAAAAACTCAGATTTAAACCCAAACTTTATGATCACATATACTAATGATGAAATTAAAATTAAAATCGAATATATGATAATTGGTAAGCCTAAGGTTGTTAACCATAAAGGTAAAATCGTTGAATGTAATGCTATATCTTGGAACATTAAAATTAGAAACAATAGAACGTGAATTGTAACCATAAAAAGAGCTCCAAAACCTATAATATTTTCAAACAATACTTTTTTATCAGAGAACTGTAAATAGAGGAATAAAATTAAGAAATAAAATATGAATATAATTGAATACCAAAAATAAAATTCAATCAATGGAAACCACTCATTATTTCATTTTCTATAATCATAATTAATTATTTGAAGAATATTAAATCCTACGAAAATAGATAATATCAATTTCAATGAAACTCTTTGAAAAGAAAGATTTAGTATTAAACTCTACTTAGTCTATATATCTTAAAAATAAATTGATAGATATATCATCAATGAAAAAAATAATATTAGCATCAAAATCTTTTGATAGAAAGGAGATCCTTGAAAGAGCAGGAATTTCTTTCGATATCTTGACCATAAATATAAATGAAAAGGAGTATAAAAAGAAAATATTAGATCCTATACTCTTAGTGAAAGAATTAGCAAAAGCTAAAGCAATCACAGCGAAGGAATTATTACTCGAGAGTAATAAAGATGGTATCGTAATTTCAGCAGACACTATTGTCGAATTTCAGGGACAGATAATTGGAAAGGCAAAGAATGAAGAAGATGCATTTAAAATGATAAAAACTCTTAGAAATCAAACCCATAATCTTATAACAGGTTTAGCAATAACCGAAATTGGTAATGAGAAAGTAATTGTTGATTATAATACTTCCAAAGTATGCTTTTCTGATTTATCTGATGAAGAAATCCATTCTTACATCAAAAGTGGGGAATGGAAAGGAAGAGCTGGGAGTTATTCAATAAGAGATAAAGCCAGTCTATTTATAAAATATATTCATGGTTCCTCGTCGAATGTTATAGGTTTACCAATGCATAAAGTATTTGAAATTCTAAAAAATGATTTTAATCTCAATCTGTTAGGATTATCATCATCCTAGCTTCATTTCAAATGTTTTTTTAAGACATTTCTCTCCATTCTTTTAATTTTTCATAGAATTTCAAGACTTTTTCTAAACTGATAACCATCCCCTCATAATATTCCTTTTCTGCATATTTATGATTAGCTAATCTTTTGGCAGTCTCTATATTATTCCGATATCGATTTATTTTATCCTCAATCACATTCAAATAGGAAAAATTAAGATATATATTAAAAAGAAATATCGTGATAATATATGAAGAACATCTAAAAAAATCAGCTATATATGAAAATAGAAGTGAAAATAATAAATAAAAAAGAAAATCTATAAAAAAGATTAAACAGTAAAGAACTTATCAAATATTATTCAATCAAAAAAGGAGAAATAAAATGAAAACGCACTATAAAAATGAAGGGATCATGAAGGCTTTAACTATCATTGGAGGTGTTGTCGGTTTACTCTCTATTCTTTTAGGATTTTTACATATACCGAATTATAGTTATATTAATGTAAATTTAGGTCTTGATGCGGTATTAACTCTCATTATTGGACTAATCGTTTGCATAATAACAATAATAACAGGATTAAGGCCGAATAACCCTTTTCCGTTCCATTGGCTCATGTTGCTCATTCTAGCAATACTCTTAGCAGTATTTAATGCAGGAGTGTGGGCAGTTGTGTGTCTTGTGATCGCATTTTTAATTGGTCTTATTGAAGAACTTTAAATTAAAATCAATTTTTTTTTGTTTTCTTATTATTTTTTCACGGTTTTGAGAAAAAAAGAGACTATTTCTTCAGAAAGATTTATATCGGTCACTTTTTGTAAAGCTGTAAATCCAGGAATCGAATTTACTTCTAATACTTGATATCCTTGTTCACTTTCTACTATATCAACGCCAGCAATTTGAGTATGGGTCACTTGAGCAGCTTTAATAGCAAGTTTTTTCAGCTCGTTCGTCAATTCAAGAGGTTGCATCTTTGCTCCAGCATGAATATTTGTTTTCCAATTATCACTTACTCGATACATTCCTGCAATCGCTTTGTTTCCTAAGACAAGAATTCTTATATCACGATTATGATGTTCAATAAATTCTTGAAGATAAAATACATAATTCAATTGTCCTAATGAATATATTACATTTTCAGCAAAGGCTTTATCATTTATTCTAATAATTCCAATGCCTTTTGAGCCAAAAAGTGGTTTTAATACGACATCGTTGTCTAATTCTTCAAAAGCTTTAAGAGCATCCTCCGTGCCTTCACATACAATAGTTTTAGGAGTAGGAACATTATTATATTCCAGAAAAAGTGAGGTTAGGAATTTATCGCTAGCAACTTCTAGCGATTCTCTTGAATTGATCAACTGAATGCCAATCGCTTCAATTGCACTTAAAATATCTAATCTAAAAAATATTTTTTGTGTTGCTGCCGCACCAAATCCTCTTACCAATGCAGCAGGAGGATTAAGATTCTCAAATGATTTCTGAAATTTATTGATATTAATTTTGACAGATATTATTGATGGAATGAAATATTTAACGCTATAATCCCGATTTTTAAATTCTTGTGATAACATTTGTACTTCTGGATCTGATGGATTTGGAGTTATAATCATTGAGTGCATGTGTATCCTCTCTTTCTTATTAATTAAATCAAGTCCACTGAATAAATAAATTTAAGTTATTTAAATACATAATTTAAATAATGGATTCGAATGAAAAAGATACTAAAAGCCTTACTGAACTCCTTTCAAAATTACAATCTCTATATCATCAGAAAAAGGAGCAACTAGAAGTGCTCCACCAAGAAATTGAAGAGTTACGTTCAATACTTTCCAGCTTAAATACATTAATTTCTACAAAATCTTTTTTAAGTGCCGACCAGCTTTATTCGGAAAAAAAAAAATCTTCTGATGACTATTTCAAGGAAGATATCCCCAATGAAGAATTCAAGGGAACAAATATTAAGAGAAAGATCTTTTCAGAAGATAAGAATGAAGAAGAACACCTAATCTGTATACTTAATTTTTATGATTATAAAAAAGTTAACATTAAATTTATCGATCCCGAGATTCGGGCTATTGGTGAAACTAATGAAAATTTTATGAATATTTTTTTAAAGGGAGCATTGATAAAAATAAAGGAAACGACTCCAAATCTTAATATTAGCTATGATTTTTATAAGAATACAAAGTATATAGAATACATTTATATTAACAATCTATCATCAATTAAAGATTATGATTTAATTACTGAAAAAATTCGAGAAGTATTAACATACCAATTGGATAAATAAAATAAAATACAAAAAATTAATTATTCAAAATTTATTTTATATTTATTATAGTAAGGGAAGTGCAACAAAATTGGCGAAGAAAAAGAAATGGCTAATAATGCCAATAATCCATTCAAAATTTAATGATAAAGAGCTCGAAGATGCTCTTAATGATAAATCAAGAGA
>Ga0307442_1000475_pt1 | contig 19516 bp, 16 predicted proteins | sample SalMarWE160430MG_FD_202143 | JGI IMG/M metagenome (GOLD analysis project Ga0307442, IMG submission 202143) | Salt marsh sediment microbial communities from the Plum Island Ecosystem LTER, Massachusetts, United States - WE1604-30 | ecosystem: Environmental > Aquatic > Marine > Intertidal zone >...
CGCATGTTTCGCTCAGCCGACGTGAAGGCTGAAGCGGGGGCAGCGGCACCGCCGATTGAGATAGGGGAAAGCCGAATCCGTATCCAAGTCAGCGTAGCGTATGAGATAGAATAGTTTTTAACAGGTTAGCCTTGTGAACGTATGTCAGCCGGCGTTGATTCGTTGGCCAATGCACAGACTTCCCATCTGTTCACAAGCATAAATACCCTGCGGCCTTAGAAGAAAGCCCCTGCAATCTTGCCGTCTGCGAGTGCACGCGACCGGTCGCAGCGCAGGGCAAAATCGGGTGTTGATAGGAATAGAAGGCTCTGATACAAGGCCATAAAGTGCATGATCGGGAATCAAGATGGAACTCAAAAGCGTGGAGGAATTATGGGGATCAGAGAGAGCTTGGCAGAACGCATCGAACGTTTGGCACGTCTGGTGCCTGGGATAGGGAGTTATCAAGACAAGGAAACCCACAGGGATGCGGACAAAAGACTTCGGGTCACGCTGGCCGATCGTCTGGATTCGGCCAGGAAAACCGTTGAAGCGGTGATTGCCAAACTCCAGGCAGACAACCGCTTCGACCCCTTGGATCGCCTGGGTCGTCTGGAGCGAAAGCTCTATCAAGCAGCCGACTCGATCCGGTTCGCCAGCTATGGCTATTCGGGGGTATTTGACGCGATCAAAATCGATGAGGCCAGGCTCGATCAGCTCTATGCCTTTGACATTGCCCTGGCCGAATCGGTGTCAGCCGTCCAAGAGACGGCTGAGAATCTGAAGGCCTCCACGCCCGAGGCCATGGGGGCGGATGCCCTGGAGCCGCTGGAACAACAAATCGCCTCCTTTAACGGCAAGTTCCACGAGAGAATGGCCCTTTTTCAAGAGTGACCACCTTCACAGTCCTGGATTGAAGAGGCACGATTCTTGTATATAAGTTGTATATAAGACTGTTGTTTTCAAAATAGGGCCAGACCGCAAAGCATTCTATCCGGACAGGAGGTCATTATGGCAGTGTTTTTGGAAGTGATCGAGTGGTTTGATGAAACCGGCGATGTCATGGTCCACCGCATCCCTGAGACAGGTTCAGGAGACATCAAAATGGGCGCGCAGCTCATTGTGAGGGAAAATCAGGCGGCTGTTTTCTTCCGCGACGGCAAGGCCTACGACCTCTTGGGGCCCGGGCGCCACACCCTGTCCACCCTCAACCTGCCCCTGATCACGAAGGCCCTCAGTCTCCCCTTTGGGTTCAAGAGTCCCTTCCGTGCGGAAGTCTATTTCGTAAACTTGAAGGTCTATACAACCCTGAAGTGGGGCACCAAAGAGCCCGTAGCATTCAAGGACTCGCAACTTGGGCTGGTCCGGCTCCGGGGATTCGGAAACTACACCATGCGTGTCGTCCAGCCCCTGCTCTTCATCAATACCCTCGTGGGCACTCGGGGTGTCTTCGAGACAGGGGCCATTTCCGATTATCTTCGAGACGTGATTGTCTCTCGTTTGAATGACTTGTTGGGGGAGACCCTGGACACGATTTTCGATCTGCCCAAACAGTATGATGAGTTTGCCGTTGCCCTAAAAAGCCGCGTTCAGGATGATTTCGAACGTTACGGCATTGCGTTGGTGGATCTTTATATCAACGCCATCACCCCGCCGGACGAGGTTCAACGGATGATCGACGAGCGCAGCGGGATGCAGGCGGTTGAGGACCTGGATCAATTCCTGAAATTCAAGGCAGCCAAGGCCATGGGAGACGCAGCCGTGGGGGGGTCGGGTGGCACCGGGGCCGCCTCACAAGGTTTGGGGCTCGGCGTGGGCGCAGGTCTGGGCATGATGCTGCCGGGCATCCTGCAGAAATCCATGGCAGATGCGGGCACGCAAAAGCAAACCGTCGCCTGTCCAAAGTGTCATGCCACCATCAGTATAGATGCTCGGTTTTGCCCCAACTGCGGCCACCAGATGGTCGTGGTCAATCGATGTCACGTATGCAATAAGGACCTGCCACCCGAGGCCAAGTTCTGCATGGTTTGTGGAGCACCTGTTGAGAAGCCCGACGTCACATGCCCGAAGTGCCAAGCCCAGGTTCTGCCGGAGGCCAAGTTCTGCAACCATTGCGGCGAAAAGGTCCGATAGTGCTTGCCTCTGAAGATGGTCAATACCACTTACAAAAGGGACCTCGGCGATTTCGTCACGTTTAGGCCTTTTAAACTTTAGGCATTTTTTGCACTCATGGACCTGTTGCTTTCAACCCGATGCCCACAATGCGGTGCTGACATCTCCTTTGATGAAGAGAGCACCGTGATTCATTGTGAATACTGTGGGTGTGCCCTCCACATCACGGGCCGCTCAGGGGTTATGCGGACTTATGTAGCACCGCGCAATGATGTCCAACGGATGAAGAAAGCCATTCGTGGTGCCATCATGGAGGCTGACGCCAAGGCAGCGCTCGTGAGCGAAAAACGGCTCTTTTTTGCGCCCTACTGGCGAATCAAAGGGATGGTCTTCAGATGGGTATTCGGCAGGAACGTGGAGGGTGAAAGCGTCAAAGAGCTGAAGACCAAACAACTGGACCAGACCTTTCCGGCCTATGACGGTATCAACCTGGGGCTTTCTACGCTGGGCATCCGGCCCGCGGCCTTGAAGCTCCTTTTTTTTGATCCTTCAGAGATGTCCAGACTGGGGTCTAACATCAAGGTCGCAGTGCCCTTCAAAGAAGCCGTAAGGCATGGGGCGTCCCTGATCGAGACGGTGCCGGACGAAACGGACATGCGTGTCCGCTTGGAGCGGACCCGCTTGATTGGTGAGCGATACAGCATGATCTATTTCCCCTTTCGGATGATCAAGCTCACAAGGGAAAAAAAAGCTCGTATCTTGATCCTGGACGCGGTGGCCAATAGAGTGACCAGGATTCTCACGCAGGAGCAATGGGAACAGATGCTGGCAACGGCGGCAAAACGGCCGGCCACGGTCGACTTTAGCAAGGTGTCCTTTATTCCATTCAAATGCCCGAACTGCGGGTGGGAGCTTCCCCTGAATTGTTTCGACATCATTCACGTGTGTGGGACATGTCATCAGGCGTGGATGGAACAAAATGGCCGCTTCAGGGGCGTTCGCTTTGACGCAGCCGCACCGCCGAAAGGCGAAAACCAACCCTTGCTGTATTTGCCCTTCTGGGTCTTTCAGGCCGAGATCCATTCCAATGGGCAAGCCCTCAAAACGGTGGCGGATCTGCACGAGTTTTCCCTCGCATTTCCCACAAGAGTCACTCGGAGTGCCGACCAGCGGCCCATTCGGTTCTATGTGCCTGCGGTGTCGATCCGAAATATCTCGGCCGTAAACAAGCTGGCCACCGGTGTCACTCAGAAGCAGCCGGTCTTTGATCAAGTGCCCAAGGAAAGGCTTACCGAATGCCAATTAAGGGGCGTGTTTTTGCCCCCCAAAGCGGCCACCGGCATGGCAGACATTCTGCTGTGCTCTATGACCCCTCGGAACAACGGGAATCGGCAGCGTTTCGTACAGCATGCCGATCTGACCATCAGCAAGACACATTTACTGTGGTGGCCATTTTACGAACAACGCCTCTTTCTGAGAGACGCCATTTGCCATACGGGCATTCAAAAAGGCGCTGTGTGCAGCAATGGTTAGAGCGGAGAAAAACTAGTGATTATCAAATTTTGGGGCGTTCGAGGCTCTATTCCGGCACCCATAGGCCCACATGAGGTCAAGGCAAAGATTGTCTCCGCCCTGAAAGGCGCTTCCAACCATGACATCGGCGATGAACGTGCCGTGGAGCGGTACGTCGATGGGCTGCCCCCACATGTAAAAGGGACATACGGAGGCAACACCTCGTGCGTCCAGTTGCAGTCCGGGGACACGACCATGATCTTTGATGCGGGTTCGGGAATCAGGGCCCTTGGTATGGATCTGATGGAGGGAGCGTTCGGCCAGGGGACGGGAACGGCCCATTTGTTCTTAAGTCATACCCACTGGGACCATATCCATGGCTTCCCTTTTTTTCTCCCGGCCTTTGTGCCGGGCAATCGCATCGTGATCTACAGCTCCTTTTCTGACCTTCAGGAGCGCTTGAAGATACAGCAGGCCGCCTCATATTTTCCAGTCGCACTCGAAGCCATGGATGCTGATATTGAATTCTTCCGTCTTTCCGAAGGACAAACCATGACGATCGATGACCTGAGCATTTCCAATATGGAGCTGAAACATCCGGGCGGGTCCGTTGGCTACCGGGTTGAAAAGCAAGGGACCGCCTTTGTATATGCCACAGATACGGCCCTCAACAACCTTTCGAGACCCGATCAGGAAAAATTCATCGCGTTCTTTTCCCAGGCAAAGGTTGCAGTATTTGATGCCCAGTACACGGTCAGAGAGGCCGTCAGAAAAGAAGACTGGGGACACAGCTCTCCGCTGACGGCCGTTGACGTAGCCCTTCGGGCCAACATCGAGACCTTGGTTCTTTTCCATCATGAGCCTACCCACGATGATCGTACCCTCCATGAAAAGTTTCAACGGGCCTGCAAGTATTTGGAGTTGAAACGCCAAGACCAGACCTGCACTGTTGTAATGGCCCACGAAGGGTTGCAGTTGGAGGTCTAAGGGACCCATAGATGCCGGTTAATGTCCAAGGCACGGTAGACAAAATTCTTGGAGGCAACGTCCGAACGGCAGCCAAGCTAATCCGAGACATCGATGACGGCATGGCATCTTCCAGAGAGGTCTTAAAAGCCCTCTATCCGTACACCGGCAGGGCCTACATCATTGGCGTCAGCGGCTTTCCCGGCGTTGGGAAAAGCACCCTGGTTGACCAGATGATTGAGGCTTACAGGGGGGTGGGAAAAAGTCTCGGGGTTCTTGCCGTGGATCCCACCAGCCCCTTTTCCGGTGGTGCCATACTGGGAGATCGAGTTCGGATGCAGCGCCATGGCACCGATCCGGAAGTATTCATCCGGAGCCTGGCCACCCGGGGCCATTTTGGGGGCCTGACCCGCTCGACACGCAATGTCATCGACGTCCTGGATGCTATGGGGAAAGATATTATTCTGGTAGAGACCGTGGGTGTGGGCCAGGACGAGGTAGACATTGTGACAGCGGCACACACAACGATCATCGTCCTTATTCCCGGCATGGGAGACGACATCCAGGCCATCAAAGCAGGTATCCTGGAGGTGGCTGACGTCTTTGTGATCAACAAGTCGGACCGGGAGGGCCTGAAGAAAACGGTTAGTGAGCTGGAGGGCATGCTGGCTATGAGTGCCTCAGGAGGCTCTGAGGAAAAGTGGCTGCCACCTATTGTGACGACTGAGGCGACTCGAAACCAAGGTGTACCGGAACTGTTGTCGGAGATAGAGACTCACAAGGCGTTCTTATTTTCTAGTGGGAAAACACATCTTAAAGAGCGCCTGAGGAAAAGGGCCTTGAGGGAGCTTATAGATACCATCAAGGAGAGCCTGGTCGCTGAAATTGTGCAAGAGCTTGAGAATTCCGAGACATTTGAACAAATGATCGACGACGTTGTGGAGAAGAGAACCGACCCCTTTACATTGTGCGATCAGCTGTTGGCAGAAAGGTTCAAGCAGGACCTATGATCCATCCCCTTGACCCCGCCCTAAAGGACGGGGCTTGCGGGGAGGAGCAGGAGCCCGGTCAAGGAGGTTTCTGATGCCCGGAAAAAAGAAAACGGATGCCCCAGCCGTGGGGGAAAAGATCAAGAAGGTCAGGAATAAGAAGAAGGTGACATTGAATCAGGTCGCCAATGATACGGGCTGCAGTATAGATTACCTGGAAAAAATCGAAGCAGGCAAGGTCATACCACCTGTTGGCACCTTGCTACAGATATCTCGGGCTCTGGAGATCGACTCAGGGGTATTACTCAGAGAACAGGAAGCGGCGGCCCAACAACGTGTCAAGGCATACAAGAAGCGCACTGAAAACTATGCTTACACCACCCTGACTCCCGGTGCGGAAAAGAAGCACCTGAAGGCGTTCCTGGTCACCATAGATGCCATGAAGGATCACAAAGGCGTGGGGTACCAACATGAGGGGGAAGAGTTTGTTTACGTCTTGACCGGACATATCGAACTGACCGTAGGGGACCATGTGAACACGTTGAGGGGGGGTGAATCCCTCCACTTTAACTCGGGGGTCAGGCACCAACTGAAGAACATCGGGAAAAAGAAGGCAGAGCTGATGGTTGTCATCTACACGCCGTAGCCCGTACCCGAGCCGGGAGTCATCCATGACCTTTAAGCTGACTGACGAGCAAGCCATGATTCAAACCATGGTCCGGGATTTCGCCCGGGAGGTTCTTCTCCCCACCGCCACAGAGCGCGACCAGACCAAGGAATTTCCAGCCGAAAATCTTCGAAGGATGGGAGAATTGGGCCTCATGGGCATGATGGTGCCGCCTGAATACAATGGGGCTGGTGCAGATACGTTGAGTTACGTATTGGCCCTACAGGAAGTGGCATACGCCTGTGCATCAACGGCAGTAGTGATGTCCGTGCATAACTCAATCGTTTGTGAGACGATTGACCGGTTTGGAACTGAAGAGCAGAAACAGGCCTATTTGAAGCCACTGGCCGCGGGTGAGGTGATTGGTGCCTTTGCCTTAACCGAACCACATGCAGGATCAGACCCTGTCAGCCAAACCACCTCGGCCAAGCGTGATGGAGACTACTATATCATCCACGGAACGAAACGTTTCATCACTTCGGGAAAGAATGCTGGTTTGACCATCGTCACAGCCAAAACCGACAAGACCAAACGCCATAAGGGGATGAGTGCATTTATTGTCAAGAAGGGCACGCCAGGTTTTTCGGTGGGAAAGACAGAAGAAAAAATGGGCCTTTGCGCCTCTGATACGACCGATCTTGTTTTCGAAAATTGCCTAATCTCTGCTGAGAACCTGTTGGGGAAAGAAGGAGATGGCTTCAAAATCGCTATGACCGCGCTGGACGGCGGCCGAATAGGCATCGCTGCTCAGTCTGTGGGCCTGGCCCAAGCTGCCTTGGATGCGGCTGTCTCCTATGCCAAGCAGCGGGAGCAATTTGGACAACCGATTTCAAAATTTCAAGGCCTCCGCTGGATGTTGGCGGATATGGCCACAGAACTAGAGGCCGCCCGGCAGCTCACCTTCTCTGCTGCGGCCAAGAAGGACAGGGGTGAAAGATACACCATGCAAGCCTCCATAGCCAAGCTGTTTGCCTCGGAGATGGTCAACCACGTCACGGCCAAAGCCTTGCAAATCCATGGGGGATATGGTTACACTAAAGAATATCCTGTGGAGCGTTTTTACAGAGACGCCCGTGTCTTTACCATCTACGAGGGGACCTCGGAAATCCAGCGAGTCGTTATAGCCAACCATCTGTTGGAAGACCGCTACGTTGGCACCCTGCGCTGAGGATCTTCTGTGTCATCGCACGTCGGTCGGTCCGAATAGGTGTGTCTTCGGCCCGCAAATCGAAAAGACCCCTGGATATGTGAAGGTGGGACAACCGAGTCAAGCTGATATTGAAGGACTCGTAAAAAGTCGATTTTACTCACTCCGTGAACATTTTGGGGGCCCTTAAGATGTTTAGCTAAAACGCTAAAACTCGGGCTAACGCCCTCAAACAGTTAGCATTTTTTAACGCTAAACATCTGAAGTGCCTTTCTCTCAAAATGCTCAATATCGTTCGCAAAATACTTTTTACGAATCTATCAATATTGTTCTTGGATAAAACAGGGGAACAATTCATGGAGCAAACGTACCGCAGGAAGTTCATTGTCCGTGCGACTGTGGTCACCATATTTTCCCTTTGCCTGATGGGTTCGACTTTGCGTGGACAAGACAAAGGCACCAAACCGCAAGGGCCTCCACCCACGCCTGTCAAGGTTGCACCAGTCATTCAGGACACTGTCTCACAACAGATTACGTTGGTGGGCACGACCGAAGCGATTGCCCGCAGTGTCATCGCCGCTGAGGTCTCCGGATTGGTCGAGGACTTCCCGGTTCGAGAGGGGGACTTTGTCAAGAAAGGAGAGGTTCTTGTCAGACTCAATGCCACGGATGTTCTCATACGCCTCAAGGCGGCCAAAGCTGCGAAAGAGCAAGTTCGAGCTCATTTGGCCTTTGCAGAAAAGGAACTGGCCCGGTACACCAAACTCAAGGATAGCGATAGCATCGCAGCAAGAAAATATGATGAGGCCTTGTACAGCCAGCAGTCTCTCGCGCAGGAACTCTTGGCCGCGGAAGCCCAAATGGACCTTCTCAAAGACGAGATTGAGAAGAAGACCGTCCTGGCCCCTTTTGCAGGTTATGTGGCCAAAGAACACACCCAGGCGGGAGAGTGGTTGCAGGTCGGCGGGCCGGGAGCCGTGGTCACCCTGGTTGATCTGGGACACATACGGATCACCGTGGATGTCCCGGAACGCTATGTGGTGAAGCTGTCGCCCGGAAGCGCCGTTCGGGTAGAAGTGGAAAGCCTTCCTGATGAGACCATGATGGGAAAGATCGCCGCCATCCTGCCTGAGGGAGATCCGAATGCCCGTACCTTCCCGGTGCGAGTGACCCTGCCTAACCCAGGCTTCAAGATCAAGAGCGGTATGGAGGTCAGAGCGGCCTTTGACCTCGGAACAAAGAAAAACGCCCTTTTGGTGCCAAAGGATGCCATTGTGACGGCCGGAGCAAATCGCGTTGTCTTTTTGGTCATGAGCACAGTGGTTCAGCCGGTGCCTGTCACTGTGACAGGGTATTATGACGGCAATGTGGCGGTGGAGGGGGCAATTAACCCCGGAGATCGGGTGGTCATCAGAGGCAATGAACGCCTCCGGCCAGGCCAGCCGGTGCAGGTCTTGGAGTAATCGACCGCCATGAAGCTTGTCGACCTGTCCATAAAAAAGCCGGTCACGGTCACCGTTGGGGTGATCCTGCTCGTCATGTTCGGCCTGATTTCCCTTTTTCGAATTCCCATCCAGCTCACGCCCAATGTGGACAAGCCGGAGATCTCCGTAGAAACGGTGTGGCGCGGAGCGAGCCCCGTAGAGGTAGAGCGGGAGGTCGTCGACGTGCAGGAAGATGAGCTCAAGAACGTTGAAGGCCTCAAGGAGATGAAGAGTGAGAGTTTGGACGGCTCTGCCTACATCAACCTCCAGTTTGACATCGGGATTGATCCGGATGCGGCCCTCTTAAAGGTCTCCAACAAGATGGACCAGGTGAAGCAATATCCTGAGGATATGGACAAGCCGATCATCAAGTCCGGGGGCCGGCGGGAACAGGCAATTGCCTGGATGATTCTACGGGCAACGGAGGGATACCAGGGGGTCCTGAGTCACGAATACGATTTCTGCGATGAATACGTCAAGCCTCAGCTGGAGCGCATTGCCGGTGTGGCATCGACTAATATTTACGGCGGTCAAGAGCGGGAACTTCAAGTGATCGTGGATTCGGATGCCTTGGCGGCCAGGGACGTAACCATCCCCGAACTAATGTGGGCCCTGGACGTGGAAAACAGGAATATCAGCGCAGGCGACTTTGATGAGGGGAAGCGGCGGTATATTGCCCGTACGGTGGGGGAGTATGAAACCCCTGAGGATGCAGCCAAGGTCATTATCAAGCGAATCAATGGGGCGCCTGTGACCGTACAAGATGTGGCCCGGGTCACCTTGGGTTATGCCGACCCTGATGTGGTGGTCAGGCACGAGGGGGTTCCGACCATTGTCATGAACGCGGTCCGGGAAACGGGATCCAATGTCCTAGCGGTGATGAAACAGGTGAAGGAAGCCTTGGTAGAATTGAATGAGGGTATCCTGAAGGATCGGCACCTCGAATTCATCCAGGCGTATGACGAAACCAACTATATTTATAGTGCGATTCAGCTGGTGAAGCAAAATATCTATGTGGGCGGTACCCTGGCTATCATCGTCCTGCTGGTCTTTCTGAGAAATCTTACCAGTACTCTCATCATCTCTCTGGCCATTCCCATCAGTGTGGTGGGTACCTTTCTAGTCATGACCCTCTTTGGGCGGAACATCAATGTGGTGAGCCTGGCGGGGATGAGCTTCGCTATCGGCATGGTGGTAGACAACTCCATTGTCGTCTTTGAGAACATCTTTCGGCATCGGGAGATGGGTAAACCTCGCGTTCAGGCCGCCTATGACGGCACCGTGGAGGTATGGGGGGCGGTGCTGGCCAGTACGCTCACCACCATCGCGGTCTTTGTGCCCATCCTCTTTGTCCAGGAAGAGGCGGGGCAGCTTTTCAGGGATATCGCCATCGCCATCAGCAGTGCGGTGGGGCTCAGTTTGCTGGTTTCTATAACGGTGATCCCGAGCCTGTCTGCGAAGATCCTGGGAAAAGTTAAACCCAAAGAACCTTCTCCCAGGTCGTGGTCTCCCTATCGTTGGGCATCGGCCATGACGGACGGCGTGGCCCGGTTCGTCTATTGGATGTGCGGCAAGGTATCCAGGCGCCTGGGACTGGCCGTGGTGATGACAGGCCTCGCTATCGGCATGGCCTGGTTCCTCATGCCCAAGACAGAGTACCTGCCGGAAGGGAATCGGGAACTCCTCTTCGGCATTCTTTTGCCCCCGCCGGGCTACAACCTGGAAGAGCTCCAGGATATTGGCAGGACCGTGGAAAAAGATGTCCTGCCCTTGATTTCCCGTGACGGAGAAAGTGAGGCAGCCAAGAGGTTGAACCTGCCCTCCCTGAGCAATTTCTTCTATGTGGCCTTTGGGCAGCAGGTCTTTATGGGGATTGTCTCCAAGGTTCAGGAAAGGACCCGCGAGCTCCTTCCCTACGTCTACGGTGTGCTGAAAAAGATCCCGGGGATGATTGCCATTGTCCAGCAGCCGAGTCTTTTTGCCACGGGCATTGGAGAAGGCCGATCCATTGAAATAGAGATCAAGGGGCCGGAACTGGCGTCTCTCCTTGCCCTGGGAGGACAAATCTTCGGCCAGGCCATGCAGCTCATTCCCGGGGCCCAAGTGCGCCCCATACCCAGCTTGGACCTGGGAAACCCGGAAATGCGGGTGATCCCGGACCGGGATCGCCTTACCCGGGTGGGCATGACCACGTCCGATCTGGGCAGGACCGTAGACGCCCTCGTGGACGGGGCCATCGCGAGTCAGTATCGGATCCTGGGCGAAGAGATCGATCTGGTCGTAAAGGGGGAAGAAAAACGCTTGGAGCGGACCCAGGACTTGGCGAAGCTCCTTGTGCAAACGCCCAGGGGTGAAAGGGTGACTCTTGGCTCCCTGGCTGCTGTCCGCTTGGAGGAAGGGCCTACCCAGATCAACCACATCAACTCTGAGCGGGCTATTACGATTCAAGTCATTCCCCCCACTGAGGTCCCTCTGGAAACCGCCATGGCCACGGTAAGGGATCAGATCGTGGAACCGATCAAAGCGAGCGGACGGCTTGGAAGCCTCTACCGAATTGACTTGAGTGGCACGGCTGACGATCTGACCCGCACGAGGTTGGCGTTGCGATGGAACTTCGTTCTGGCTTTGGTCATTAGCTATCTTCTCATGTCTGCTCTCTTTGAAAACTTCCTCTATCCCTTTGTCATCATGTTCAGCGTGCCCCTGGCGGCGGCTGGCGGGTTCGTGGGCCTCTTGCTGGTGAATGTGTTCATTGCCTATCAGGCCTTGGACATTGTCACCATGCTCGGTTTCGTGATCCTCGTGGGTGTGGTAGTAAACAATGCCATTCTCATCGTCCATCAGGCCCTCAATAATATCCGGGACGGTCACATGCCCCCCCGGGAAGCGATACGGGAATCGGTGCGGTCCAGAATCCGGCCTATATACATGAGCACGGTGACCAGTGTGTTTGGGATGATGCCTCTGGTCCTTACCCCGGGGGCGGGGTCAGAGTTCTATCGCGGTCTCGGCAGTGTGGTTGTCGGCGGCCTCTTGGTATCTACCGTCTTTACCATTTTTCTGGTGCCTGCCCTCTTGAGCCTGGTCCTTGATGGATTCGCAGCCGCGAAGAGAGCTTTTGGGCGGCAGCCGGCATGAGGGGGTTTGAAGACAGTTTTTTCGAGCTTTTTTCCCCTGCTGATATTAGGAATAGCAACGAGGAGCAAGCATTTTGGCACGATTGAAATCTCAAAAAGGAAAGCCCCTCCCTCTAGGCGCCACCATGACACCAGAGGGGGTGAATTTTGCGGTCTTTTCTCGACACGCCACATCCCTCAGCCTGGTACTTTTTAGAAAGGGCCAGCGGGAGGCCATCGCTGAAATCGCCTTGGATCCCAAGATCCATAGGACAGGGGATATATGGCATGTGCTTGTCGTGGGTGTGGACGCATCCCTGCGCTATGGGTACCGGGTCGACGGGCCCTTTGACCCCAAGGGGGCAGGACACTGGTTCAACAAGGACAATATACTCCTGGACCCCTATGCCCGGGCGCTGGAAGGTGGAGAGGCCTGGGGGCAGCCATCGAGCGATGCAGACCAAGACAGCTCTTTTGAGCGGCGTTGTTGTATGCCGGCCGATGATTTCGACTGGCAGGGCGACCGCCCCCTCCATGTGCCCATGAAGGACAGCATTATCTACGAACTCCATGTGCGGGGATACACCATCCATGAATCGTCGGGGGTTACCAAACCGGGCACGTATAAAGGCCTGGTCGAAAAGATTCCCTACATCCAATCCCTTGGGGTCACGGCCGTGGAACTGTTGCCCGTCTTTGAATTCAACGAGCTGGAAAACAAGCGCCTCAATCCCAAGACCGGAGAGAAGCTGAAAAACTTCTGGGGCTACAGCACCATGGCATTCTTTGCCCCCAAGGCTTCCTACGCCTCAAATCCCCGGGATGGACATCAGGCAACAGAGTTTAAGGACATGGTCAAGGCCTTTCACCAGGCAGGTCTGGAGGTCATCATTGATGTCGTATTTAATCACACGGCGGAAAGCGACGAAGAAGGGCCGACCATCAGCTTCCGCGGCCTGGATAACACGACCTATTATGCCCTGGATCCTGCATCAAAGGAATATCTGAACCTTTCAGGTTGCGGAAACACGGTCAATTGCAACCATCCAGTGGTCCAAGCTTTGATCCTGGACTGCCTCCGATACTGGGTCATCGAGATGCACGTCGATGGGTTTCGCTTTGATCTGGCTGCCATCCTCCGCAGGGATTACAAGGGCGAGTTTTTGCCAGGACCCTCCCTCGTTGATGTGATAGAGCAGGACCCAGTGCTCGCCCAAACCAAGATCATTGCAGAGGCGTGGGACACCCAGGTCAACCAGGTGGGACACTTTCCGGGGCGTTGGTCAGAATGGAACTCCTACTACCGGGATGATGTTCGGCGGTTCATCCGGGGAGATAAAGGAGTGACGGCTGCTCTGGCTTCGCGCATTGCCGGCAGTTCTGACCTTTATCAGCCGCACGGGCGTCGCCCATACAACAGCGTGAATCACGTGACATGCCACGATGGGTTCACCCTCTTTGACCTGGTGTCCTACGAAGAGAAACATAACGAAGAAAACGGGGAGGAGAATCGAGACGGTCACAACCAGAACCTCAGTGCCAACTGTGGTGTGGAAGGGCCCACCGACGATCAAGAAGTAGCCGGTCTGAGACTGCGTCGTATCAAGACGGCGGTGACCATCCTTACGGTGTCCCAAGGAGTCCCCATGATCCTGGCCGGTGATGAGTTTGGCCGAACTCAACTGGGCAATAACAATGCGTATTGCCAGGATAATGAGACGAGCTGGGTCAACTGGAACCTTGCAAAAAACAATGCGGGTCTGCTGCGGTTCTTCCGGAAAATGATCGCTCTAAGAAACCGGCATCCCGTGTTTCGCAGGTCCCATTTCTTGAGCGGTGTCGACACCAACCATGATGACTATCCTGATCTGAGTTGGCACGGGTTTGAGGTGGGCAAACCGGACTGGTCAGAAGAGGCCAGCGGGCTTGCGTTTATGCTGGACGGGACAGAACTGGGCGACGGGCAACAGGATGATGACTTTTTTGTGATTCTAAATGGAGACCAGGTGGAGCGGGACTTTGAGATCCCCCGGCCACGAGAAGGTACGATGTGGTTTCGGATTGTGGACACGGGCAAGGCGTCCCCGGAGGATATCTTGGACGAAGACAAGGGGGAAGCCGTCACCGGCCACCGAACGTATCCTGTGCTTCCTGGGAGTGCGTCGGTATTTATGTCTAGAAGGCCCTGAAACAAGGGGGGCAATATGAACGATCAGTATGTGAAGTTTGATCAGGAAGGCCCAACGGGCGTTATTACATTAAACCGTCCGGAAAAAAGAAATGCCCTCTCTCTTGAACTCCTTGAGCAGTTGAGCGGCCTGCTAACAGACATAAGTCGGAACAAGGCCGTTAGGGTCGTCGTCTTGAAAGGGGCAGGGAAAGCCTTTTCCGCGGGTCACGACATCTCACAACTGGTTGGTGGAGACCTGACCTACTATAGTAACATCTTTGGCACCTGCGTTGAGGTTATGGAAAAGATCCAGCGCCTCCCCCAACCGGTGATTGCCCAGGTTCACGGAATTGCCACTGCAGCGGGCTGTCAGCTTGTGGCGGCCTGTGACTTGGCTGTGGCCGAGGAGGGTACACACTTTGGAACGCCGGGGGTGAAGATCGGGCTCTTTTGTACCACACCGGGTGTCCCCCTTGTTCGGGCCGTAGGGAGAAAGCGCGCGTTGGAGATGCTTTTCACCGGGCGGATGATCTCGGCTCAGGAGGCAGAACGATATGGCCTGATTAATCAGGTTGTGCCTGCAGGGCAACTTGCTGCCGAGACAAGCGCACTGGCCGCAAGGATTGCTGAGGCCAGCCCTCTTGCGCTAAGCATCGGCAAAGAGGCCTTTTACACCCAAGTCAATTTGTCAGATGCTCAGGCTTACGCATATGCCAAGGGCGTCATTGTGAACAATCTCTTTGCAGAAGATGCCAAAGAGGGACTCTCTGCCTTCCTGGAGAAAAGACAACCCACATGGAAGGGAAAATAGGCGTCACGGCGTCTTCGTGCAAGCACTAGCGGGATGGACATTTTCGTGGGCGATCTCTCATCAAGTGTCATATTTCTTTTAGCCCTATGGGTGGTTCTGCTCGTCTGTTCAGCGGGTTTTTCTTCCACAGAGACAGCCCTCTTTTCCCTCAATCGGGTCGAACGACGCCGTCTGGGACAGGAGCGATCTCGCCGTGCCCAACTGATCGTTCGGGCACTGGCGCGGCCCCGGGAGCTCCTTTCCACCATTCTCTTTGGAAATACCCTGGTCAACGTAGCCACATCGGCCGTGGCAGTCCTTCTGTTTGCCCGGTTGATTCCCGAGCATGGCCTTTCGGCGGCCATTGTGGCGGACTCCTTGCTGGTCCTTCTCCTAGGAGAGATTCTTCCAAAGACCATTGCCGTGAGCCAGTCCAAACCCCTGGCCCTGTCGGCCATCACGCCACTGCTGGCGTTTTCAAAGATCTCTGGGCCCTTGGTGAAGGTCTTTGACCGTTCAGCCCGGGTGCTCTTGCGACTGCTGAAAGTGCCTGAGGAATCCAGAGGGGCGTTGAGTCCCTCAGAACTGGAGTTGCTCTTTGACGAAGCAGAGCGCAAGGAGACCATCACCACACAGGAGCAGCGCATTGCTCGAAACATCATGCGCTTCTCCCAAACAACGGCCGAGGAGATCATGACCCCCCGGGTGGATGTGGTGGCCGCCCCCCTGGACGTCGCCCGGGAGGATCTCGAAAATCTCATGATTGAGGCCCGGCACACGCGGATCCCCATCTGCGAGGAAAGCTTGGACCACATTGTGGGGTTTGTGAGCACCAAGGAATTCTTCCTCAATTCAGATCGTGACATCCGAGAACTCCTGAAGCCCGTGGCCGTTTTCCCCGAAGGGGCCAAGACCCATCGCGTGTTTCGACATATGCAAAAGAACCTGGTCAACATGGCGGTCATCGTCAATGAGTATGGCGTCACCTCAGGCATTGTGACCACGGAAGATCTCCTGGAGGAGATTGTGGGAGAAATCTATGACGAGTACGAAAAGGCCGAAGAAATGATTCGGTCCGTGGGAGACGACGAGTGGTTCGTAAGGTGCCGGGCTCCCATTGAGCAGGTGAACGAGGTGTGCGGCCTCAATCTTCCAGAAGGAGAGTCGGTCACGCTGAATGGATATCTGTGTGATGAGTTTGGTGAAATCCCGGCCCCGGGTCGGACGTTGGAGCGAGACGGGGTCCGTTTTACAGTGGTGGAATCCAAGCGGGGACGGATCGTCAGTTGCCGCATCGAGCGGATTCCGGAGGAGGGTTCCGAGAATGGCCCTTGAGTGGCTTTTCCTCCTGATTAGCATTCTGGGTTCGGGCTTTGCCGCAGGTTCTGAGACGGCACTGGTGTCGGCCAGCCGCATACGCCTTCAGCACATGGCCTCTGAGGGCGTAAAGCGTGCCGATCGGGTCCTTGCTCTGCTCGAGAACAAGGAACGAATCCTGGCGGTAACCCTGATTGCCAACAATGTGTTCAACATCACTGCGGGAGCAGTGGCCACTCTGGCGTTCCGGCACTGGTTGGGCGCTGTGGGGCCTGTTGTGGCTACGGTGGCAATGACCTCCCTCCTGCTCGTTGTGAGCGAAATCGTCCCGAAGGCCTATTTTCGACATCATGCGGAGAAGACCTTGGTCCGGACCGCTTTTCTGTGGCGAGTTTCCGCCTTGGTCCTGACGCCCCTCACTTTTCCGCTCCGGATCCTTACGAACGTTATTTTTCGCCTCTTCCGGAGGGAGCCAACAAGCGTCTATACGACGCGTGAGGAGATCAAGCTCGTCCTCGAGGAGTCGGTTGAGAGCGGAAGCCTTCGGGAACATCAGCAAGAGATGTTAGAGTCCACCCTGGACTACGCCACGACCATCGCTCGCGAAGTCATGGTGCCCATTGCCGAAGTGGCGCTGCTCCCAGAGACCGCCCGGACAGAGGAACTGCTCGCCCTGGTCCAGGACCAGGGCCACACCCGGATTCCAGTCTACCGGGACCGTGTAGATCAGCTTGTAGGCTTTATTAATATTTTTGACATCCTTTATGAAAGGCACCGCAAGGTCTTTATTCGCTCCTACGTCAGACCGGCCCGTTTGGTGCCGGAGACAAAGCGGATCGATGAGCTCTTCATCGAGATGCAACGAGAGCGAGAAAGCATCGCCATTGTGGTGAATGAGTTCGGAGCGTGCTTTGGAATCGTGGCCCTCGAGGACATCATGGAGGAGATCTTTGGCGAGCTTGCCGACGAGCATGAAGACACGACACCCGAAATCCAGAAAAAGGGGCCGGGACACTTTCGTTTGAGCGGTGCCACGGACATTGATGACCTCGAAGATGAAACGGGTATTGCCATTGCCAAGGCGGGCTTTGAAACGGTCGCCGGCTATGTTCTCCACCGCCTGGGCCGTATTCCTCAAAAAGGCGAGACCTTTACTGATGAGGGGCTTACCGTCCGCATTGTGGACGCCGACCGCTACAGCGTCAAAACTGTGGAGTTCGTTAGCAAGGAAGACAACAGGGTCCCTGATGCCTAGCCTAAACCGGGTACATCCGGCTGTCAGCATTGGTTGCGTTCCTCTCTTGCGTGTGTTGTTTCAGTATTCTTCCCGATATGCCGATGTAAAGGTGGACGAATACAAAGTGAGCGGAGAGGGGGCCCATGATGAGAGTCGAAAACGACCGCAACACGCCAGAGACATGGAGTAAAACCGCCAGTCCCCGTGCCCTGTTCCTCAACATCGTTCGCCTGGTTGTGGAAAAACACGGGGGAAGCATGCAAACGGACCCGGTGACGCACAACACTTACATCAGTATCCCACACAGCCACCAGGCTATTTGCCTCAAAGAGCTGGCTCGGCTGCGAGGGCATGCAGGCCGCTGAGCGGCTTTCAACCTTTCGTTTCCGGTTTTTTCGCTTCGGTTCATGGGCCACCATGCCGATGACAGCGCGGCTGCGTTGGCTCATTGGTCGGTCTCCACTCGAGACCTTTGCACAACCCCTTTTCACTTGGTTCTGTGAGCTTTTTGACCCATCTTCGGCTTTGTTCGCTAAATCGTGAAAACTCGGCCTAAGGCCCTCAAACAATTCACGATTTGCCCACTCTCGTGGGCCGCTCACTGCAGCCGGATGGGTACCCCAAAAAGCCCACAATGAACGTTCCAATAGAGTTATGCAAAGGTCTCCACTCTACGGAGTGAGGCGATCCCCCCATCGGCAGAAAGGAAAGACCAAGATGAAACAAAATGCATTGCTGCTCACAAGAGTGCTCTACGAGTTCGGCCTGCGGCCCGGCAGGAGACTATCCACGGCGGCAGAAACCAGTGGCTTTACCCTTGATGACCCCAGAAAACTTCATGCCCATGGCTTGAAAGGCGTCAAGAGGGGCGAGACGGTCAACGTAGTGAACCTGGGAAACGGCAAATGGCGGGTCGAACACCCTGCCACAAGGGCTTTTATTACAAGGAACATCAGGGATATCTTGAGCACAAGCAGGCAGCCCATGTTCAGGCGCTGAGGGTTTGGCCTGGCGGACCGCGCTGCCAGACATTGAAAACATGTCTGATCCGAGGGTCTCCGCTAATCACTGGGCAGGGCGATTCTTAGTACGTCGTCCATGGTTTCCACAAGATGGAACCGCATGGCTTTGCGAACCTTCCTGGGTACCTCTTCAAGGTCCTTTTCATTCCACTTTGGCAGGATGATTTGCTTGATCCCGGCCCGGTGAGCGGCAAGGACCTTCTCCTTGATCCCGCCCACCGGCAGGACCTGGCCCCTCAAAGTAATCTCACCTGTCATGGACAAGTCGCGTACCACGGTCTGCCCCCTGAGTAGCGACGCGAGAGCGGTCAGCATGGTGACACCGGCCGATGGGCCATCCTTTGGAATGGCACCGGCGGGCACATGGATATGAATTTCCTGATTCTCATAGAAGTCTTCCGGTATGCCTAGCTCTTGGACATGAGAGCGGATGAAGCTAAGGGCCGCCCGTGCAGATTCTTTCATCACGTCACCCAGCTGGCCGGTCAGGGTCAAGGCGTGTTTGCCTCTCATCTTGGTGGCCTCCACAAAAAGGAGGTCTCCACCGGTCTGCGTCCAGGCCAGCCCGGCTGCCACGCCAGGAGTAGAAATGCGCTCGTTCACCTCGGAACGAAACCGAACAGGGCCCAAAAATTTGTGAAGGTCCCTCGCCTTAACACGCGTGGGGCCTTTGCATCCCTCCGCCACCACACAAGCTACACCGCGACACACAGCAGCTATCTCTCGCTCCATATTTCTTAAGCCGGCTTCCCGCGTATAACCGGATATGATCCGCCTGATAGCGCCTGCCGTAATCGTAAGGTGTTCAGGCGTGAGGCCGTGGGCCTCCAACTGTCGGGGGATGAGGAAGCGTTGGGCGATCTTCACCTTTTCGTCTTCGGTATAGCCGGCAAGGCTCAACACCTCCATACGGTCTCGCAGCGCCGGGGGAATCGTATCCAGGATATTGGCGGTGGTAATGAACATGACTCCGGAAAGGTCAAAGGCAACATCCAGGTAATGATCAGA
>Ga0307442_1000476_pt1 | contig 19483 bp, 16 predicted proteins | sample SalMarWE160430MG_FD_202143 | JGI IMG/M metagenome (GOLD analysis project Ga0307442, IMG submission 202143) | Salt marsh sediment microbial communities from the Plum Island Ecosystem LTER, Massachusetts, United States - WE1604-30 | ecosystem: Environmental > Aquatic > Marine > Intertidal zone >...
TCGCCCGTTGCCGTGGCGTTGGTGCCGAGGGCGGCGGCCCGCCTCCCTGTCGCCGTGGCGTTGGTGCCGTTGGCCAAGGCCATGCTGCCCGTTGCCGTGGCCTCGCGGCCATTGGCGAAGCTGTCCGCGCCTGTCGCCGTGGCGCTTGCACCATTGGCGGTGGCTCGGCTGCCCGTCGCCGCGGCATCGGTGCCGAAAGCGGCGGCCCGCGTCCCCGTCGCCGTGGCGTTGGCGCCGCTGGCCAAGGCCATGCTGCCCGTTGCCGTGGCCTCGAAGCCATCGGCAAAGCTGTCAGCGCCAGTCGCGGTGGCGCCGAAGCCATTGGCGGTCGCTTGGCTGCCCGTCGCCGTGGCGTTGGTACCGAAGGCGGCGGCCCGCCTCCCCGTCGCTGTGGCGTTGGCACCGCTGGCCAAGGCCGCGCTGCCCGTCGCCGTGGCCTCGAAGCCATCGGCGAAGCTGTCGGCGCCTGTCGCCGTGGCGTTGAAGCCATTGGCGACGGCGCTTTTGCCTGTGGCGGTGGCGTTGGTGCCGATGGCGGCGGCCCGCGTCCCCGTCGCCGTAGCGTTGGCACCGTTGGCCAAGGCCGCGTTGCCCGTGGCCGTAGCCTCGAAGCCGTCGGCGAGGCTGTCCGCGCCTGTCGCCGTGGCGTTGAAGCCATTGGCGGTTGCAGACTTGCCCGTGGCGGTAGCGTTGTTGCCGAGGGCGGCGGCACGCGTCCCCGTCGCCGTGGCGTTGTCACCATTGGCAAAGGCCGAACTGCCGGCCGCCGTGGCATCGAAGCCGGCGGCCACGGCCCTGTCGCCTGTCGCCGTGGCGTTGGCGCCATTGGCGGAAGCTTCGCTGCCGGTCGCTGTGGCCCTGGCCCCATTGGCCGTCGCGCGGTCGCCCGTTGCTGTGGCATTGGTGCCATTGGCGAATGCATTGGCCCCCGTCGCGGTGGCGCGCGCACCCTGTGCGTTGGCAGCGCCGCCGGTGGCCGTGGCATCGGCGCCGATGGCATTGGCGTTAACGCCCGCCGCCGTCGCGTTGGTCCCGATGGCCTGGGCCTGGAATCCGGTCGCCGTGGCGAAGCCGCCTTGTGCGTTGGCGAAGCTGCCGGTCGCCGTGGCCCTAGTGCCAACGGCATTGGCGCCCGAGCCGGCCGCAGTGGCACCGACGCCGATGGCGTTGGCAAAGTTGCCGGTCGCGGTGGCAAAGTTGCCGTCGGCGGTGGCGTTGCGGCCCGTGGCGGTGGCGGCCGTGCCCTGCGCGTTAGCAAATCGGCCCGTTGCCGTGGCGTTTGTGCCGTTGGCGGTGGCGTTCGCGCCCGTGGCCGTGGCGCCGGCGCCATTGGCAATGGCCGTGTCGCCCGTCGCCGTGGCGTTGGCCCCTTGCGCGTTGGCTTGACTGCCTATGGCCGTGGCGGCGACGCCGTTGGCGTTGGCACCTTCGCCGACCGCGACGGCGAACGGGCCGACCGCGCTCGCCCCCTCGCCACCGCGTTGGACCCGCTTCCCGTGCCCACGGGGCCCCCTCCGAAGATGGATGGATCAATACAGGCCGCCTGCACGGCGCGGGCGGGCGTGGACGGCACGGCGCACATGGCGACGGTGAGCGCCAGCGCGCTGGCCGACAATAGAAGGTGCTGACTGGTCCGGGGCTGGTCCGGTCCGGTCCGGCACGCAGGCGTGCCAAAGGGTAATGCCGCGGCGGCGGCCGCGGTCACAGATTTCGCGCGTGACATAGCTATCCCCCCACAAAAGGGCGCACCGCGCGCCCTGCCGAAAATAGAAAGCGGCGCTGCCTAGCGCCTGAAAAGAAAGCGACGCTGCCTAGCGCCCGCCTTCCGGCCCCCGCAATACAGCTTCTGATAGTACAACCGGCGGTCATCCTCACATTAAAATGACCCGGAATCGGAATGTTCATGTTGGACTGTGGCGCGCAGGACACAGGACACGGTCACTGACGGGGGGATTCCCGGGCAAGCGGTCCGTCTGCAAGCGGGCGCGCGGAATGGCAGGCCGTCCGCCGCCGACCCGGGGAAGATCCTCTAGGCGAGCGGCTGCGCTACCAGCCGAACGACATGCCGGCGCGGCCCGCGGCTTCGCCCTCGTCGGTGCCGACGCCGATGCCGCCATAGAGCGCAAGCGTGCCGCTGCCGGGGCCGAGCAGATTGTCGGCGAGAACGCCGGCGGCGGAGAAGCCTAGAGCGTTGGCGCCGTCATAACCGCCCCAGCCGGCGGTCACGCCGAAATGCTGACCTGAGCGCAGGATCGGCTGCGCCAAAGCCACCACGGCGGCGAGTCCCTCGGTCAATTGCCGGTCGCGGCGTCCCAATCCGTTGATCTGCCCCTGGAGGTCGCTCCCGAGACTCGAGAGGTCGCCTTGGGTGGCCAGCCCGAGCTGGCCCGGTGTGTAAGCGGCAAGATCGCCAGAGCTGTTCGAAGTCACGAGATGGGTCGGCGTCCCTTGCGCGGTCTTGCTCGCATCGGACGCGATGCCGGCCATGGTGTAAGTGTTCTCCGCCGTGCCGAAGACTTGCTGATTGGCGCGCGTGGTCGTGGCCCCCGCGCCGAAGGCGGCGGCATTGGTGTGTCCTGCACCCACGACAGCGCCGGCGCCGTAAGCGCTTCCCTGATCAGCCAGCACTTGCGTGCCTTGGCCGACCGCGACGTCGCCGGGACCTGCCGCCATCGCACCGTCACCAACCGCGATCGAGTTGGAGCCTAAGGCGCTCGCATTGCTGCCCATGGCGACGGAGGTTTCGCCCATCGCCGCGGCGTTCACGCCTGTGGCTGTGGCGCGCATCCCTTGCGCATTGGAATTTGCGCCGGTCGCGGTGGCGAATTCGCCATTGGCGTTGGCGAGCGTGCCCGTCGCCGTGGCATTAGTGCCTTGCGCGTTGGCCCGGTTGCCGGTTGCCGTGGCATTGGTGCCTTGCGCGTTGGCCTGGTTGCCCGTTGCCGTGGCATTGGCGCCGATGGCCTTGGCGACGCGGCCCGTTGCCGTCGCGCCCGCACCTTGCGCGTTGGCGCTCGCGCCCGTCGCCGTGGCGGATTCGCCGTTCGCGCTGCTTCCGGTGCCGGTTGCGGTGGCGAAGAAGCCATTGGCATTCGAAACAGCGCCAGTGGCGGTGGCCTGGGCGCCGTTCGCGGTCGCCTGGTTGCCTGTCGCCGTGGCAGCAACGCCGTTGGCGTTGGCAAGCGTGCCTGTCGCTGTGGCATTGGCGCCCTGGGCGTTGGCCAATTTGCCGGTTGCCGTGGCGGAGCCGCCATTGGCATTGGCGAGGTGACCTGTCGCCGTGGCGCCCGTGCCATTGGCGTTGGCCAACGAGCCGGTGGCCGTCGCATCGGTGCCAAGCGCGTTGGCGAACACACCCGTCGCCGTGGCATTGGTGCCGTCGGCGTTGGCCCGATGACCGGTCGCGGTGGCGAAAAACCCGTTGGCATTGGCGAATGCGCCGGTCGCCGTGGCCAAGTCTCCGTTGGCTTTGGCGGCTAGGCCAGTTGCCGTGGCCGCAGCGCCATTGGCGAAGGACTCGCGGCCAGTCGCTACGGCGCTCGCGCCATTAGCGTTGGCCACAACACCTGTCGCTACGGCGCTTTGACCGTTAGCGGTGGCCAGGTAGCCGGTCGCCGTGGCTAAGACACCGTTGGCGGTGGCAGCGGCGCCCGTCGCCGTGGCATTGCCGCCGTTGGCGTGGGCCGATGTGCCCGTCGCCGTGGCGTTACCGCCATTGGCTTTGGCCCTTTGACCCGTCGCCGTGGCATTGTCGCCGTCGGCATTTGCAAGATAGCCGCTCGCCGTGGCCCTGACCCCAGTGGCCGCGGCTGAGAACCCCGTCGCCGTAGCGGCGTCGCCACTGGCAGTGGCGTTTCCGCCCGTGGCCGTGGCGAAGACACCGTTGGCATTTGCGGTGCTGCCCGTGGCCGTGGCGTTGCCGCCGTTGGCAAAGGCCTCATAACCCGTCGCCGTGGCGCCGTCGCCATTGGCGTTGGCGCCGTGGCCGAAGGCGGTGGCGTTGGCCTGGGTGGCTTTGGCGTTCTGGCCGACAGCGGTCGCATTGACGCCGCTCGCATCCGCACCGGTGCCGCATTGGAACGCGCCCGATTCGGGCTCCCCGCAGAAGGTAGGATCGCCTGGAACCACGAAACTCGAGGCGGCGAGATGGCCCGCCGCATCGGTGGTGACGAAGCTGACCGTATTGGCGTCTTGCCGGTTCAAGCTCTCCGCCGACGTGACGCCGGCCAGCGTATAGGTGTTGTCGCCGGTGCCGATCGCCACTTCGTTCGCCAAGCTGGCTTGAGCGCCCGCGCCGAGCGCCATGGAATTTTCGGCCGACGCATTGGCGCCGCTGCCGACCGCGGTGCTGTTGTTCATCGCCGCCTTGGCGTTGGCGCCGCTGGCGGTCGCACCTGAGCCGTTAGCATTGGCGAATGCGCCGGTCGCCGTGGCCGTGTCGCCGTTGGCGCCGGCACCGGAACCCGTTGCCGTGGCGGTGGCGCCTTGAGCGTTGGCGTTGCGGCCCGTCGCTGTCGCTGAGTCACCTCTGGCGGCGGCCTGGAGGCCCGTCGCGGTGGCCCCCGAGCCAATGGCGTTGGTGTTTGCGCCCGTCGCCGTGGCACCGTCGCCGGTCGCATTGGCAGAGACGCCCATCGCCGTGGCAAGAGTGCCGTTGGCCTTGGCGAATGCGCCGGTCGCCGTGGCGGCATTGCCGTTGGCCGTGGCATTTGCGCCCGCCGCCGTGGCGAAGAGGCCGCTGGCGTTGGCGGCGTGGCCGGTCGCCGTAGCATTTGCGCCGGCGGCGCGGGCAGAGGCGCCCGTCGCCGTGGCGTTTGCGCCTTGCGCATTGGTGTTGACGCCCGTCGCCGTTGCATTGGCGCCTTGAGCACTGGCGCGGTCGCCGGTCGCGGTCGCGAATTGGCCGTTGGCGAATGCATTCGCCCCGGTTGCCGTGGCGTTGGCGCCGTTCGCGGTGGCGTGGACGCCCGTCGCCGTGGCCTCGGCGCCGTTGGCGAACGAATCGTTGCCGGCCGCCGTGGCGGTGACGCCGATAGCTCTGGCCCGGCTGCCGGTCGCCGTGGCGCCGCCTCCGGTGGCGTTAGCGTCCTCGCCGGTCGCCGTGGCGCCGGCGCCACGCGCGAGCGCATTTGCGCCCGTCGCCGTGGCTTGGAAGCCGTTGGCGTTGGTATTGACGCCTGTGGCCGTGGCGCCGTCCCCATTGGCGTTGGCGAACGTGCCTGTCGCCGTGGCGGTGCCGCCATTGGCGCTGGTATTTGTGCCCGTCGCCGTGGCACTGGCGCCGTTGGCTTTGGCAAGGTTGCCTGTCGCCGTGGCCTCGGCGCCATTGGCGTTGGCAAGGTTGCCTGTCGCCGTGGCCCACGCACCGTTGGCCAAGGTCAAATGGCCGGTGGCCGTGGCGCTTTCGCCATTGGCTTTCGAAAGGGTTCCCGTCGCAGTCGCGAAGCCGCCATTGGCATTGGCCGATCCGCCCGTCGCGGTGGCTTGGTGGCCGTTGGCGTCGGCGTTTGCGCCCGTCGCCGTGGCGAACGTGCCGATGGCGTTGGCCTTACTGCCCGTCGCCGTAGCGCTCGTGCCTTCGGCGGTGGCGTCATCGCCGGTCGCCGTGGCATTGGCGCCATTGGCGCGGGCAGAGAAGCCCGTCGCGGTAGCGGCAAAGCCGTTGGCGCCGGCTTGTTCGCCGGTCGCCGTGGCGCTGCGTCCGTTGGCAAAGGCAGAACGGCCGGCCGCCGTCGCGCCTGAGCCGTTGGCGAAGGCGCCTACGCCGGTCGCCGTGGCGAAGCCGCCATTGGCACGGGCGAAATCGCCGGTCGCCGTGGCGGAGTTGCCGGTGGCGTTGGCGGCGTGGCCGATGGCAACGGCATTGGCGCCGATGGCGTTGGCGCTGGAGCCCAACGCCGTGGCGTCGTTGCCGATCGCAGTGGCGTGGGAACCTAGCGCCGTGGCTTGGCCGCCGTTGGCGACGGTCTGCAAGCCGACCGCCGTGACGCCGAAACCGTTGGCACGGGCGTTCGGGCCTACCGCGAGGGCGAAGTCGCCGGTGGCGTTGGCGCGGTGGCCTACCGCCGTGGCAGAGGTGCCATTGGCGACGGCCCCATCGCCGCAGAATACCGCGAAGGCCCCGCTGCCCGAGCCGACGACATTGAAAGTATTGAAGTCGCCGTTGTCCGGATTGCCGCACGCGGCCTGCGTCGCGTGGGCGCGGCCCGACGGCACGGTGCACATGGCAACACTCAGCGCGAGAACGCTGGCCGACAGCAAAAGATGCTGGCCGGTGCGATGCTGATTGGCCCGATGCTGTCGTGTCCCTCCAGACGCAGGCGCGCCAAAGGGTAAGGCCGCGGCCGAAGCCGCGGTCGCAAGTTTTCCGCGTGTCATTAACACCCCCCGAAAAAACGGCGCGACGTGCGCCAAACCCAAAAAAAGCGGCGCAAAAAGCCTGCGCCCGAAAAAAAGAAGGCGGCGCCGCGAGCGCCGGCCTCCCAGTCCCCCGCAACGGGGCCTGTCTTAGTACAACCTCAGGTCATCCTCACGTTAAAATGACCCGAAACCGAAAATTGGTTGTGGACTGTGGCGTTTCAGTCACAGCGTGAGGACAATCGCCTCCATAAATCCTTCACAAAGACGTCACGGCCGAGCCCGTTCGCCTCGCCTCGCATTCGCTCCGGCCATTGACGATTCCGTTGGCGCCGGTTCCCCGCTAGTGTTGCGGCCCACGCGCGCTTGCCGCTTCGCCCCAGACTCACCTCCCTCCCGTGTTCACCCTCGCCCATTTCTCAGACATCCATTTGAGCCCAATGCCGCGGGTGAAGCGCCGCGAGCTGATGAACAAACGCATGCTCGGCTATGTGAATTGGCATCGCGGGCGCAAATTGGTGCACCGGCGCGAGATCCTCGACCTGATGACGCGCGATCTCGCCAAGCAAAAGCCCGACCACATCGCGGTGACAGGCGACCTCGTCAATCTTGGCCTGCCTGAGGAGTTCTTGCGCGCCGCGGACTGGCTCAAACAGCTCGGTTCGCCCGACCGCGTCACGGCGATCCCCGGCAATCACGATGCCTATGTGCGGATGCACCCGGACGCCGGCACCCTGCAATGGCGTCCTTTCATGGAGGCGAACGCTGAAGGCGCCGCGCTCTTTCCGACGCCCGACTCGCAATTTCCCTTCGTACGCCGCTTCGGCGATATCGCCATTGTCGCGCTCTCCTCGGCCATTCCCACTTTGCCGTTCATCGCCGCAGGCAAGGTCGGTTCGGCCCAGCGCGCGCTTGCCGCCAACGCGCTCGACACGCTGGCACAGGCGGGACTGTTCCGCGTGGTGCTTATCCACCACCCGCCGCTGCGCCATCAGGCCGGGTGGTATCGGGGCCTTCGCGACGCCGGCAAAGTCACCAAGATGCTAAAGGAGCACGGCGCCGAGCTTGTGCTCCACGGCCACAATCATGCCGAGACCGTGCACGAGCTTGCGACCGCGACCGGACCGGCCTTCGTCATCGGCGTGCCCTCGGCCTCGGAGGCGGTTGGAGGACGCAATCCGGCGGCACGCTACAACATTTATGCGATCGCGCGCGCCGGCGCCGGCTGGCACATTGAGATGACCGGTCGCGCTGCCGCCGGTCTCGACCATGTGTGGGAATGCGAGCGGCGGGTGCTCAGGGAGCGGTAAGCAGCACCGTGACGAGCAGCCCGACCGCGCCGGTGAGAATACCGATGGCGAACGCGGCGATCACGATACCCATGTTCGTGCGCGACGGTGCAGAGTCCGGTTCCGATCTGACCGCGCGGCCGGGTTCGCCCGGCGCCACGTCTTGACGCTCACGCCGCACGATTTCTTCCGCCATATAGCGCGTGATGCGGTCGGCGATATCGGCGACATTGGTGGCGCTGAACAGTGTTCTCCGCCCATTCTCGCTGTTCCGCACAAACAGATAGGCGCCGGAGGCATCGTCGATCGCCGCATAAGTGAACAGGTCGATCCAAAGCCGCGCCGGGCGGCTCGGCACAAGCACAAGATTGAACCGGTCGTCATGGTCGGAGAGTTCGCCGAACACCGTCTCGAGCTCGGCTTTTAACAGCTCGAGCCGGGCGATCTCGCCGTCGCGCCGGTCGGCGGACCGGTCGAGCCGTTCGGCCTCGTCGACGCGCGCCTTGCGGATGGCTTCGCGCAAGGACCGTGAGGCCGCTGGACGCGCTATCGCTTTGACGCTTTCATCCATCCCTTAAGCCCCTTGCCCTGGCACTCACCATAACGCGCCGGGGGACGGGTTTGCGACCGAAATTCTCAAGGCCTATCGCGAGGCCAGAACGACCGAGGCGCGGGCGTCGTCGAACCATTTATCGATGGCGGTATCGAGATTGGCCTCGAGTGCCGACTTCCACGTGGCGATGGTGGCGTCGAGCGCCTCCTCATTGGCGGCCACGAAGCTCTCGCGGTTGAACGCTTCATTGGCGGCGTTCGACAGGTAATCGACCGCGGCACCGATCATCACCCCGATTGCAGCACCGACCACCTGGCCGCCCATCGGCTGGACCGCCGTTCCGACCACAGCGCCCTGTTGCGCAAGGGCCACCCGCGTGCCGAGCGAGGTGGCGACGCGGCGCGACAACTGCCCGAAGCTTCGGGCCAGGATACCGTTAATGGCCGGACCGAGCGCGAGCGCCCCGACCGTGCCGCCGGCAGCCGCCGCACCGATGCCGGTGATACCGTCGAAAGCCCGATCCTCCATGAGATAGGTCGGGGCCTTCCATTTCTGCGCATCCCAATCGAGCTTCACGTCGGTCATAGGGGTCGCCGGCGGAATGTCCTCCAGATGGCTGGTGTGCTTCGCCAGGAACAGCTGAAGCCGCATGTCGCCATTGGCGATCACCCGCCGGTAGCTGTCATGGGCATGACGCGCCGCCTGCTCGACGCCTTTGGCAATGGTTTGGTCGCGCAGCTCGGGTTTCAACACCCGTTCCTTGTAGTTGGTCAGGAAGTAGTCCTTGATGTCGGCCTCGATCGCCTCGTTGAGCGACTCGTACTTGCCGGCCTCGAAGAAGCGTGTGATCGCCGAAGAGATACTCTCCTTAAGCACCACATAAGAGCGCTTCCATTCGAAATACCAATCGGCATAGTCCTCGATGGCCTGGTCGCGGTCCTGAAACGCAAGGGCGAAGGTGCGATCGAGGTCCTCATGGGCAGACTTTTTGATGCGTGCCCGCTCCTCGTCGAGCATCAGGATCGTGTCGTTGACGAACTTGTCGGCCTCGGACTTGCTCGCCACGACTTTGCGCAAGCTGCCGTCGACGTCCTTGATGACAAGATCGACGGCATCGGGCGGCAGTCCGCGGGCGCCGAACAAGATATCGAACACGCTGTCGTCGGCGTGCACCGGAGCGGTATGCTCCAGATGGCGGTAGTAGCTCCGGTAAAACGTGGTGCCGATCGACAGCAAGGCATAGGCCGAAAGGATCAGCGCGAACGCCAAGCCGATGGGTTTGAGCAGCGCACCGAGCGCGCTCGGCTTGACCACTTTTACCCGCCGCCCGCGCGCGCCGCGCTTGGCTTTGGTTACTTCTGCGGGGCGCGAATCGGCAAGCGCGCCGATCGCGTCCTCGCGATGAGCAACGAGCGCAGCACTTCGGTCATTGGGCATATCGTCCAACATGTGCTGGTGAGACCTCCTGAGCCCCGAGCCTGGGCCCAGGGCCTCATATAGGCCTTTCCGGCTGCATTTTTAAGATATCTCACAAAGCACTAGCGCGTCCGGCCTGATCCCAACACCTTGCAAAGGCATTGGTTCCGCCAGCGTTATGTCCGAAGACGGTGCGCGGCTTGGCGTTACAGAGCGTCCGCGCCCATCTCGCCGGTGCGCACCCGCATTGCCCCTTCGAGGTCGAGCACGAACACTTTTCCGTCGCCGATGCGCCCGGTCCGTGCGGCGGCGCCAATGGTCTCGACCACGGCGTCGGCGCGCTCGTCGCCGACGGCAATCTCGAGCTTGACCTTCGGCACGTATTGCATGACGTACTCGGCGCCGCGATAGATCTCGGTCTGCCCCTTCTGCCGCCCGAAGCCGCGAACCTCGTTCACCGTCATGCCTTGCACCCCGATGCCGGCCAGAGCCTCGCGCACGGCATCGAGCCGGTGCGGCTGAATGACTGCGATAATATATTTCATCGTACTGGTCCCCGCTTACATATTGTAGGCGCGCTCGCCGTGAAGGTTGACGTCGAGACCCTGTTCCTCGATGTCGGCGCTGACGCGCAAGCCCGTGACCGCTTGGACGATCTTGGCGATGACAAGACTTACCGCAAAAGACCACAGCAAGGTAACGATGATCCCGACAAGTTGAACTGTCGCCTGCCCGCTCATGTTGAAGCCTTCAGGGAACCCGACCCCGCCAAGTGCTGCATCCATAAAGACGGCGGTCAGCAACACCCCGGTCGCTCCGCCAACGCCATGGACTGCAAACACGTCGAGTGAATCGTCGATTTTGAAGGTTCGTTTTATTACCCCGACCATGACATAGCAGAGCAAGCCGCCGGTGAAGCCGATAATCAGCGCGCCACCCGGGCCGACATAGCCGGACGCGGGCGTAATCGAGGCAAGTCCCGCAATCGCTCCGGTCACGGCGCCAACCAAGCTTGGCCTGCCGAATTTTGTCCACTCAATGACGATCCACACAAGCGTTGCCGTAGCCGCAGAGATATGGGTCACAGTCATGGCCATTCCGGCGTCAGCGCCAGAGGTCAACGCGCTCCCGGCATTGAAGCCGAACCAGCCGACCCACAGCATGCAGGCGCCGGCCATGGTCATCCACGGCGCATGCGGCGGCCTGACCTCGTCCGGAAAGCCAAGACGCGGGCCAAGCAGAACAGCGAGTACAAGTGCGGTTACGCCCGCAGTGAGATGCACCACCAAGCCTCCGGCGAAGTCGCGCACGCCCATCGCGCCGAGCCAGCCGCCACCCCAGACCCAATGGGTGACCGGGACATAAACGAGAAAGAGCCATAGCAGGCTGAACAGCATGACCGCGCTGAAGCGCATACGCTCCACGAAGGCGCCGACGATCAGGGCCGGTGTGATGATCGCGAAGGTCATCTGGAACATGAAAAACACCGTCTCAGGCAGGCTCGTCCCTTCCGCGACCGCATCGCGCGGAATGCCAAGAAGAAGCGCTTTGCCGAGATTGCCGACATACGCGCCACCCCCGTTGAAGGCGAGGCTATAGGCGGCGAGAAGCCAGACTACCGAGACGAGACAGGCAATGGCAAAACACTGCATGAGCACCGAGAGCAGATTTTCGGCGCGCACAAGGCCCCCATAGAACAGGGCGAGCCCCGGCAAAGTCATGAATAAGACGAGTGCTGTGGCGGTAATCAGCCAAGCCGTGTTCCCCGCGTCGATCATAGGCTTCCCCCTAGTTTGCAAGATCTGGTTTTGCCTAAAATCTTAGCACGGTCAGCAAAGCCCCATGCCCTTTTTGTGCTCGATTGCCCACAGAAGCGTCAGTCTCAGATGCCCCACAAAGCTGCGTGGGGCGTGATATAGTCAGACCCATGAGCAAAGCTTTCACCAAGGAGGCCGAGGGCGGCGAGGTCTATGACGACCTGCCCGATCGTCCCATTTCGCCTCATAATCTCGTGACCGCCAAAGGGCTTGAGATGATCGAAGCCGAGCTTGCGCGGCTTCACCGCGAGCACGCCGCCGCGCACGATACCGACGACCGGCCGCGGCTTGCCAAGATCAACCGGGACCTGCGCTATTGGACCTCGCGCCGCGCCACGGCCCAAGTTGCCGAACCGCCGCAGGATGCAACCGAAGTGCATTTCGGCTCGACCGTGACCATCGAACGCGACGATGGACGCCGTCAAACGTATCGAATTGTCGGCGAGGATGAGGCCGACCCCTCGCTCGGCACGCTCTCTTACGTGTCTCCCGTGGCTCAGGCCCTGCTCGGCAAGGAGATCGGCGATGTGATCGAGGCCGGCACCGCCGAGGCTACGGTCATCGAGATTTCCCGAGAGTCCTAGCGTTCAGGCCGGGAGTCGCTCGGCTTCTCCAGCATGAGCTGTCCCTGCTTCCGCACCAGCGCCTTGGCCTTGTCGGCCAGAAGCGCCAGCATCCAGGGGAGTTGCACTTCCAGCCGGACATGATCGTCGGCAACATCAACCGTGCCGGTCGTGGTCTGTCCGAGGACGCTGGCATGGAAGTCGAGGTGATCGCCGGCCCACTCGTCCTTCACCACGACGAAACTTTCGCCGAAGGTCGAGCGCACCTTGCCGAACCCGGCCTGCAGACGCCTCTGGGCCTCCTGCTTGCCAAGCCTGTGGGGAATGGTAACGACGACCGGTCGAGACATGACCGAACCTCTCCTCGTAATGACGTTGAAATGTCATGTGGTGCGGTCAAAGCCGCGCGACCAGTGGCTTTGCAGAAAAACCTGCAAAAACGCGGCACGGTCTATGGCGTCTCGTCTTTATGATCGACATGACCGAGATCGCGTTTCGGCGCCACTTCGTCCCTGACCATCTGCTTCAGCTCCGTGATCTCAGGGAATCGCCCGCGCTCGCCGCGCGACCAAATCAATTTGCCGTCGATGCGGATCTCAAACAGGCCGCCGGTATCATCGGGAATGAGCGTGACCGAGCCGAGCTCTTCGGCGAAAGTCGAGAGCAATTCCTGACCCATCCAGGCCGCTCGCAGCAACCAGTTGCAGAGGCGGCAATAGGTGATAGCTATGTTGGGTCTAGACGGAATCGCGGAACGCTCCCATTTAGATGATGGGGCCGAGTGGACGCCACTCTAGTCCGTGAGGCCGTCCTGCCTCAACAATTCTTGATCACGCCTGCGGCAAAATGGGGCTCTCTTCTTCCGGAATGCCTTATGTTTCAAGAAAAATCCGGCCCGCGACGGCTCTATTCTCGAAACGGTGCCTCGTTGTAAGGTCCGGCTGATCGCCCCATTGTCATGATATCGGTGCAAATTACTGGAAAGAGAAGTTCATGAGATTGACGTTCACCTCCCCGCTCCGCCTCCTGACCGCTTTGGCTTTGATTGTGGCGCTCGTCCCGTCATGGAGCAGCCAAGCGGCCACTAATGCCTTCGATGCTCTCCTCGGTTCCTGGCGGGGAAATGGACAGATTTTGCTCAGTGACGGGCGCACCGAGCGTCTTAAATGCAACGCCTACTACACCGGCGGCGGCTCGCACCTCGGCATGGCCATCCGCTGCCAGAGCGAAACCTCCAATGTCGAGATCAGGAGCAAGTTGAGTCAAACCGGGAGCCGGATCAGCGGCACCTGGGAAGAACGCACGTACAATGCCGAAGGAACGGCCTCAGGGACGGCGACCGGCGACAAGATCAGCCTCCAGATCAGCGGCGGCGTCACGGGGACCATGCAGGTTTCCTTTAGCAGGTCACGCCAAAGCGTTGCGATTTCGACGCAAGGAATTGCTCTGAAAAACGTGACGATCGACCTCACGCGCAGCTAGTCCATCGCACTAGGCTTGCCGCCGACTGTCCCTGGAGGCACTGTCTCTTGGCAGAGTCGGAGACGGCCGGAGGAGCCAAGCCATGGGCGAAGTCTTGCTGACACGTCGGTTGGAAGGAGAGCGGCTAGAGCTTGCCGCCGCGGGCTCGTGGACTGCCGCGCACGCCGGCGAACTTGAAACGCTGGTCGACGGCGCGGCCGCTGACGCCAGCAAAGCCAAGACCGTATCGATCGACATGGCCGGGGTGCGCGAATTCGACACGTTCGGCGCCTGGCTGCTCGAGCGCCTCACCCGCGCCTGGTCGTCTACCGGCGCAGACACGAGTATCGTTGGCCTGCCCCAGCACGATCGCAACCTTCTCGACGAGATGCACGGCGTCAATCGGCAGCCCGCAAAAGCGCCCGCGCAAGGGAACAGGCTTGTCAGCGCTCTGGCTTCGATCGGTCAGGCCGGTGCCGGGCTCGGTCGCGGTTTCATGCTTTTCGCCGACATGCTCGGCGCCGTCGGTGGGGCAGCAATTCGCGTGCTCGCGCGTCCACGCGAGTTCAGGTTAACCTCGACGGTCAACCAGCTCGACCGTGTCGTCTGGAAGGCCGTTCCCATCATTCTGCTCATTACTTTCTTGATCGGCGGAATTATCTCTCAGCAAGGCATCTTCCATTTCCGCAAATTCGGCGCCGAGCTCTATTCCGTGGATCTTGTCGGCATTCTTGTGCTGCGCGAAATCGGCGTGCTGATCGTGGCCATCATGGTTGCAGGACGTTCGGGCAGTTCCTATACCGCCGAGATCGGCTCCATGAAGATGCGTGAGGAGATCGACGCGCTGCGCACCATGGGGTTCGACCCCGTGGAAGTCCTGATCCTCCCCCGCATCCTCGTTCTTATTATCGCGCTGCCCGTACTGACTTTCCTCGGCTGCATGGCCGCGCTCTATGGCGGAGGCTTGGTGGCCTGGCTTTATGGCGGTATCAGCCCCGACATATATATGTCCCGGCTGACCGAGGCGATTTCACTGACTCATTTCAAAGTGGGAATGCTGAAGGCGCCCTTCATGGGGCTGGTCATCGGGGTGGTGGCTTGCGCCGAGGGGCTCAGAGTGAAGGGCAGCGCGGAGTCGCTGGGGCTTCAGACCACCGCGTCCGTGGTCGAGTCGATCTTCTTGGTGATCGTACTTGACGGTTTGTTCGCGATCTTCTTCGCCTCGATCGGAATGTAGCGCCGATGGCTCAAGGTCCCGTGATCAAGGTGCGCGACCTCGTGGTCGGCTTCGGCGATGAGCGCGTGCTCGATCATCTCTGCCTCGATGTGAAAGAGGGCGAGATCCTCGGCGTGGTCGGCGCTTCGGGTGCGGGAAAATCGGTGCTGTTGCGGACCATCATCGGGCTTTTGCCGCGCCGGCAGGGCACCATCGAGGTGCTCGGTGTCGACCTGGACAAGGCGAATGAGACCGAGCGGCGTGCACTTGAGCGCCGGTGGGGCGTTCTGTTTCAACAGGGTGCACTGTTCTCTTCGCTCACCGTGCGCGAGAACGTCCAATTCCCCATGCGCGAGAATCTTGTTCTATCCCAGAGACTGATGGACGAAATGGCCTTGGCCAAGCTCGAGATGGTCGGACTTACGCCGGACGACATGAATAAGTATCCCGCGGAGCTGTCCGGCGGGATGACCAAACGCGTGGCGCTTGCCCGCGCTCTAGCGCTCGATCCCGAGATCGTATTCCTCGACGAACCGACCTCGGGGCTCGATCCGATCTCCGGCGGCGATTTCGACGAGCTGATCCGCACGCTGCAACAGACCTTGGGGCTGACCGTATTCATGGTGACCCACGATCTGGAGAGCCTGTATACCGCTTGCGACCGGGTGGCGGTTCTTGCCGATGGCAAGGTCGTGGTCGAAGGTCCTCTTGAAACCATGCTCGAGTGCAAGCACCCCTGGGTACAAACCTATTTCAAAGGCAAACGCGGCAGTCTGCTCGCCGACCGGCAGATGAGTGCTTGAGAGCGGAAGGATCTGATCGATGGAAACGCGCGCCCGCTACGCTTTGATCGGACTGTTCATGCTCGCGGTGATCGCGGCGAGCTTCGGCTTTGTCTATTGGCTCGAAAACAAAGGCGGGTTCTCGCAACAGGAGACGTACCAGATCAGGTTCCAGGGTTCGGTTTCCGGCTTGCTGGTCGGCTCGACGGTATTGTTCAACGGCATCCGCGTCGGCGAGGTGACGGGTCTTGGGCTCAATGCGGATTCACCCCAAGAGGTGATCGCCACGATCGCGGTGGTGAGAGGCACGCCGATCAGCGCCGATACCGACGTCACTGTCGAAACACAGGGACTGACCGGCGGCGCGGCCGTGGCGTTGCGTGGCGGGAGTTCAACCGCGCCGCTTGAGGCAAGCGCAAACGGCGCGCCCCCAACGTTGATGGCCGCACCGCAAGCAGGCCAAGACTGGACCCAGTCCGCGCGTGACGCCTTCCAGCGCGTCGACGAAGTCCTGGCCGATAACTCTGAGGCGCTTCACAACGCCATCACCAATATCGATACGTTCACCGACGCTCTGGCGCGTAACTCCGACAAGGTCGATGGCATCCTGGCGGGGCTCGAGCGCATGACCGGAGGCGGAACAAGCCAGGCCGAGATCCCTATCTACAATCTCGCCACGGCAACCGGCCTCCCGCCGGCGCCCGAAGAAACGCCAAGCTGGCAGCTCATCGTGCCTGAGCCCACCACGCTGATGGGGTTCAACACCGACAAGATTCTGCTCCAACCCTCCGAGGGCGAGAGCGTTCCCGTCGCCAACGCCAAATGGGCCGACAATCTCCCTGTTCTGGTCCAGGCCAGGGTGATTGAGAGCTTTGAGCGAGCCGGCTATGCGCAGGCGGTCAGCCGGACCAGCGATGCCGTCTCCGCGGACTATCAACTCCTTCTCAATATAAGGAGGTTTCAAATCTCGGCTGAATCAGAGCCTGCCATGGCCGAGATCGATTTCGTCGCCAAGCTCGTCGACAAAGACGGAAAGATCTTCGACGCGACCACCTTCCAGGGAGGTGCGCCGGTCAGCGGCGCCGACGCGCAAGCCTATGTGAACGCCTTCGACGAGGTTTTCGGCAAGTTGGCGGGCGAAGTTGTCACTTGGGCCACTCAAGCGCTTCACAACGCTCCCCCGCCTGCCGCCCCAGAACCCGCCGAAGCCGAGCCGGGCTAAGCTCAGCCACTTCTCAAGACAAAAAACCGGCGTGCAGTCTAGGCGGCCTTCTTCTCAAGGTCGGGCGCCCATTTGCCGAGCGTGGCAAGTCCATTCATCTCCGCCCGGTGGGCAAAGGCTGCCTGCGCCGCCGGCTTGTTCTCGGGCTTTCCCGACCACGCCTTTTGCGGGGCGGCCTGAAGGGCGCGGCCATAAGAGAAGGTGAGCCGCCACGGCACCTCACCCAACTTGTTCATCGCATCGAGCCGCGCCGTGGCCTCGACGTCGGACTGCCCGCCGGACAGAAAGGCAATGCCCGGGACCGCGGCCGGAACACAAACCTTCAACACGCGAATGGTCCGTTCCGCGATCTCCGCGTCAGATGCCTGTTTCGCGCTCTTCTTGCCCGGCACCACCATGTTCGGCTTGAGCACCATGCCTTCGAGCTTGATCCGCGCGTGATAGAGCTCTTGAAACACCGTCTTCAGCACAAACTCGGTGACATCTTCGCAGCGGTTGATGTCGTGATCGCCGTCCATCAGAACCTCTGGCTCGACGATCGGGACCAGGCCTTGCTCTTGGCAAAGTGCGGCGTAGCGGGCGAGCGCGTGCGCATTGGCGCTGACGCAATTGTAACTTGGGATACCCGGACCGATATCGATCACCGCCCGCCACTTACAGAATTTTGCACCGAGATCGCGATACTCGGCCAAGCGCTCGCGCAAGCCGTCGAGACCCTCGGTGATTTTCTCGTCCGGGCAGAAGGCAAGCGGCTTGGCGCCCTTGTCGACCTTGATGCCGGGGAACGCGCCGGTTTGCTCGATCACCTTGACGAGAGGCGTCCCGTCCCCGGCCTTTTGCCGGATGGTCTCGTCGAACAGAATGACCCCCGAGATATGGTCCGCCATGGCGTTGGCGCAGCGAAACAAGAGCTCGCGGTAGTCGCGGCGGCTGGTTTCGGTGGATTCGACGCCGACGGCGGTGAAACGCTTCTCGATCGTTCCACTCGACTCATCGGCGGCAAGAATACCTTTACCGGGCGTCACCATCCCCTTTGCCACTCGGTTCAATTCAGCAAGATCCATCATCCTCTCCGCTTTTCAGCCTTCGCCGGCCCACACCCTAGCCTATTGCGCGCAGGCCAAGCCAGGGCCGCCCGTCCGCTATTCTATTACGAAAGCGCCGCCCCAGGCTCAACCCGTGAGTCGCCGCAAATCATGGGCTCCGGGTTGCCCAATGCGAAACGGGACAGGTATAAGGTCCGACCGACAAGAAGGAGATCCCATGCGCGCTATCGTTGCTTTCCTTATCGCTTTTGCTGTCGGGCTCGGCGCGAGCCTCGTTGAAACTGTGGCCGAGGAGAAGTGCATGATCGGCGATGCGGCTCTGTGCCTGGCCAATCCCGCTTGTCATTGGGAGGCCGACAAGCGTGGATGCTATCCGGGCCCTGCCAAACACCAAGATGCCTGCTCCGTCCATGGCGACCAGACGATATGCGAGACGGATGTCACGCTTGGCTGCAAATGGTCGGCGAGCGAGAACAAATGTGAGACCAAGGCCGAGTAGCGCCTCATCCCTTGGTCCGCGCGAGCGCAACAACGAACAGCGCCCCGATCGCGGTATGGATCAAGCCGGTGCCCCACAGCGCCGCGCCGCCAAGCGCCGCGGCGGTCCAAAGGATCAAACAGGCGGCGAGCACGTTGTAGAGCGCTAGCCCATAGGCCGCAGCGAGGCCGCCTTTGCTGTCCAGCTCATTGCGCGCAAGAAGCGCCGCAGCGCCTAATCCCAAGGTCGCGGCCCCGAGAATGCGTGCTAGGAAAACGGATGCGCCGTCCGGCGCGCTTCCGAGTGTTTCGATCAAAATGTTCGGCGCAATCAGCACCGACAGCCCGAACAGCGCTTCGAACGCGCCCGAAACGATCATGAGAAGTCTAAGCATGTTCCCCCCTCGGTCGCGCGGCTCCGCGCCACAAGCTTATGGCGCGGCTTCCGGCGGGAAGATTGTCTTCCAATCGTTTTTCATGTCGACCACGGTCCACCCCTTGGCCACCGCCTCGTCGAGCGCCTTGTCGAGCTTGCCCACGGAGGACTCGCGATCATAAGCATATTCGCGCGCGCCATCGGTGTGGTGAACGAGGCCCATAAAGCAGAGCCGCTGGCAGAACGCCGTCCACTCCAGCATCTCCTTGTCGCCGTCGGAATTGCCGAAGGCGAAGATGGGGTGCTTCCCGATGAAATGATTGATGCCTTCGGGCTTGCCCGGACCGTCATCGACAAACAGCACTTTGGGCTGCTTGATAAGAACCGGGCTTGAATCCCACATTTGGTACTGGGTCACACCGGACGACCCGATGACCTGCTGTGGCGGGATCTGGTAGGTCTGTTCGGTGAAATTCCGCATGAACTCGACACCGCCGCCCGAGACGATGAACGTCTTGAAGCCATTGGCGCGAAGATAGTCGAGAAGCTCCAGCATCGGCTGGTAGACGAGATCGGTGTAAAGCTTCTTGAAACGGGGATGTTTGGCAATTTTCAGCCAATCGCTGACACTCTCGTTGAACTCGACCGTCGTCATGCCTGAATGCGTGGCGGCAATGATCTCGAGCATGCCCTTCTGACCCATGGCAGCAACTTTTTTCAGGTCGCCGTCAATCGCCGACTTGAATGGTTCCTTATCGCGCCATTCCGGGTGCTGGTTCGCCTGTCTTTTGACCTCGTCCATGGCGAAGACGAATTGCGTGTAAATCGGCTGCTCGACCCACAGCGTGCCGTCATTGTCGAAGGTGGCGATGCGGTCTTTGGGCTCGACGTAGTCGGCGCCGCCTTCC
>Ga0307442_1000482_pt1 | contig 19327 bp, 15 predicted proteins | sample SalMarWE160430MG_FD_202143 | JGI IMG/M metagenome (GOLD analysis project Ga0307442, IMG submission 202143) | Salt marsh sediment microbial communities from the Plum Island Ecosystem LTER, Massachusetts, United States - WE1604-30 | ecosystem: Environmental > Aquatic > Marine > Intertidal zone >...
GCCCTGAGGCGCGCGAGCCGCATGGCGTGCGTCCTCCTCGATCCAAGCGCGCCGACATAGAGACAGGGCGAACGCAGTGCCGTGCTGAGCGCCTCATCGTCGATATGGGCTGCGTGCGTCAGCGCGACGACGGCAGTCCGCGCATCGAGCCCCAGCGACGTGAAAGACGCCTCGGGCCAGTCGGTCAGACTGTGCGTATCGCCGAAGCGCTCCTCGGTGAGGAATGCCGTGCGTGGATCGACGACGATGACGTCATAGCCGACCTGGCGCGCCAACCCGGCAAGGACTTGCCCGATATTCGTGGCTCCGGCGATGACGACACGGACCGACGGCAGCAGGGCCTGCACGAAGACATGACCCTCGGCGCTCTCGGCGAGGCGACTTTCACCGCTCGTCAGACTGGCCGCCACCTCAGTCGGCATACCATCGGCGCCTGGCTCGAACACTTGCCGCGTACCGGTGATGACGTTCGTCGTCACGGCAAGCGCCCTTCGCGCCCGCCGCGCCGCCAGCACGCGGTCGAGATGGCCGATGTCGCGCGCACGCGCGAGCGGCTCCAAGAGAACCTTGATCTTGCCTCCGCACGGAAGGCCGGCACGCCAAGCCGTCTCCTCCGTGACGCCGAACTCCAGCATGCGCGGGCGACCGCTCGCCATCACGTCGGCAGCCTCCGCGATCACGTCACCTTCGACGCAGCCGCCCGAGACCGACCCTTGAAAGCGCTCGTCCGGCGCGACGACGAGCTGCCCGCCGACGGGCACCGGGGCGGAGCCCCAGGTCGATACGACGGTTGCGAGCGCGACTTTGCCGTGCTCCTCGAGCCAGCTGCGCGCGGCCTCAACCGGATCGCGCTCCAATATTTCGTGGCGTCGTGGGGCAATGACGTTCATGAGCAGACCTCCCTTGGCCGCGCGCGATCAGGACGCCGGGCAGGCGGCACCCGCCTGAGCCCACGCCTTGATCAGCGCTCCAAACTCTTTTTGCGTTCCCGGCGCTGGCACACGGCCCGCGCCCGGGTGCCAGGCCCAGCCGACGAGTGAATCCTCGCTCATGTGGTGGACGAGGGCTTGCAGCGACCTGCCGCCGTTGCGCTTGGGGTCCTTGATCTGCGCGCAGATCTCACCCAGCGGCTTGCCGGCCCACGCCATCTCGATGGGCGCGAGCTGCCACGCCGGATGCCCCGGGACACGTCCGGGATCGAAATTCTTGGCCCCATGGCAGGTGGTGCAGCGCATGCCGACAGCGCCGAGGCCGTAGTCGCCACGCACGACGAGCGGCTGGTGCGGATGGCTGTCCTCGCCCTGCAAGGGACGATCGCCGGAGGGATGACAGTTCACGCAGCGTGGATGCAGGATCACCTTGCCCGCCTCGTTGAAGAGGGCGACGGCGCGCGCCTTCTTGTCGGCGATGTTGTCGAATGCCGAGACGGGCTTGAGCTTGACGGTGTCGGACGCGCGCCCTGAGACGGCGATCCCGGTCGCGAGGATCACGATCGCGCCAGCGAGCGATATGAGCAGTGCTCTCATCGCTGCCACCTCAGGCCTTGCCGACGGAGCGCGCGAAGGGGAGCGCATAAAGGCGCTCGCCGGTGAGCTTCGCCCACGCATTGGCAATTGCAGGGGCAATGGTGGGCACGCCCGGCTCGCCGATCCCGCTCGGCTTCTCGCTGGACTCGACGATGTGCACCTCGATGGGCGGCATCTCGTTGATCCGCAAGACACGGTAGTCGTCGAAGTTCGACTGCGCGATGCGCCCGTTCTCCAGGTCGATAGCGCCATAAAGCGCCGCCGACAGCCCGTAGCCCATGCCGCCCTCGAGCTGCGCCTTGATCACGTCGGGATTGATGGCGATGCCGCAGTCGGCCGCGCAGACGACGCGTTCCACCTTGGGCAGCCCGTCAGACCCGACCGATACGTCCACGACGTGCGCTACGAACGATTTGAAGGACTCGTGCACGGCGAGCCCGCGCGCCTTGCCTTCGGGCAGCGGCTTGTCCCAGTCCGCGGCCTCTGCGGCACGATTGAGCACGGCCAGATGGCGCGGATGCCTGCCGAGCAGCTTGCGGCGGATGGCGAGCGGATCGATGCCGGCAGCCTCGGCAAGCTGATCGAGGAAGGTCTCGGTCGCGTACGCCGTGTGCGTCGAGCCGACGGAACGCCACCACAGTGTGGGCACGCCTACCTCGGTGATGTGGGCTGAGACGCGCAAGTTTGGGATCTGGTAGGGCAGCGTGCTTGCCCCTTCCACCATCGTCTGATCGACGCCGTCCTTCAGCATCACCTTCTCAAAGGGGCTGCCGATCATGAACGACTGGCCGACGATGACGTGGTCCCAGGCGACGATGTTGCCGTCTTTATCGAGGCCGCCTTTCACCTGATGTACGAAAACCGGGCGATAGCGGCCGCCCTTGATGTCGTCCTCGCGCGTCCAGATCAGCTTGATGGGCCCCTTGTGCTTGGCGGCCTTGAGCACCTCGGCGGCTTCGGCGGCCATATCGCCCTTAGGCGTGGCGCGGCGGCCGAAGCTGCCGCCCGCGAGCAGCGTCTTGATCTTCACCTGCTCCGGCCTGAGGCCGAGGACACCGGCCGCCACGTTCTGGTCGACCGTCTGCAGCTGCGAGCCGAACAAGAGCTCGACGCCGCCGTCGTCGGTGCGGTGGATCACGCAATCATTGGGCTCCATTGGCGCGTGCGCCAGGTAGGGAAACGTGTAGGTCGCCTCGATCACCTTGGCGGCGCCCGCAAGGCTTGCCTCCGCGTTACCGTCGTTGCGCGCAATCGCGCCGGTCTTCTTGGCAAGCTCTCGGTACGCGTTGACGAGGTCCCCGCTGCTGCGCGCCTCGGTGCCGGATTCGTCCCACGTGACGGCCAGAGCATCACGCCCCTTTTTTGCGGCCCAGAACCCGCCGGCCAGCACGGCAACGCCCTGGGTTGCTGTGAACACCTCTTTGACGCCGGGCACGGCGAGCGCGGGCGCGGCATCGTACGCCTTGGCCTTGGCGCCGAACCGCGTGGGACGGGCGATGACGCAGGTCAGCATGTCAGGCAGCTTCACGTCGATGGTGAACTGCGCCGTGCCGTCGGTTTTCGGGACGGTGTCGACCCGCGGCACGTCCTTGCCGATCAAACGCCATTCGCTTGGCGTCTTCGGCGTGAAGGGGCCCGGCAGCGTGATGCCTTGTGCGATCTCCGTCAGCTCGCCGAATGTCGCCGACTTGCCCGATGCGTGCTTGACCGTGCCTTTCTCGATGCTGATTGCATCCGGATCGACGTTCCATTCCTTGGCAGCAGCGGCGATCAGGCGTGCGCGCGCCTCCGCACCCGCGTTGCGCGTCTGGTCCCAGGAATTCCTCATGGCGGTGGAGCCGCCGGTTCCCTGCGCCTTGCCAAACAGAAGGTTCGCGTACTTCTCTGCGTCCGCCGGTGCGGACTCGACGCGGATCTGATTCCAGTCGGCGTCGATCTCGTCGGCAAGGATCGTGGCGATGCCGGTGTAAGGGCCCTGGCCAAACTCGATGTGCTTGCAGATGACGGTGACCGTGTTGTCGGGTGCGATGCGCAGGAAGGCGTTGGGCACGAACTCGGCATCGGTCGCCGCGGCGGCGCCGCGCACGGGAATGTGGAAGCCGATCACGAGGCCGACGGCAGCCGAGCCCTTCAAGAATTGGCGGCGGTTGGTGGCAAGCGTTGCGACCATGGCTCAGCCCTCCAGGCGGCGCGCGGCGTCATGGATGGCGGCGCGAATGCGGTGATAGGTGCAGCAACGGCAGATGTTGCCGTTCATGGCGAGATCGATGTCCTTGTCGCTGGGCTTGGGCAGCTCGGAAAGGAGGCTGACGGCCGACATGATCTGGCCCGACTGGCAGTAGCCGCATTGGGGCACCTCGAGCGCGATCCAGGCAGCGCGTACGGCCTCCGTCACTTTGCCGTTGGCACCCTCGATGGTGGTCACCTCGGCGCCATCGAGCGTGCCGATCGGCGTCACGCAGGCGCGGCGCGGCTGGCTGTCGACGTGGACCGTGCAGGCACCGCACTGCGCCACCCCGCATCCGAACTTCGTTCCGGTCAGGCCCTGCTCGTCGCGCAGGAACCAAAGCAACGGCATCGACGGATCGCCGTCGAACTGCACCGCCTTGCCGTTGATTTTCAAATTGATCATTGGCTGCCTCCCTTTCGTGCAAGCTTGGAGGTGGCTATGTGCGCGACGATAAGCTCGCGATATGAATGTGGCCATGGTCCTTTCGGGCATCCAGGGCCATCGCCGCGCGCATCAATCTCCCTGTGTCGCATCCGCTGGCTGCGTGTCGAGCGGATGCTGCCGCCGCCTGGCTGCAAGGCCTGCGACCCAGCGGCTGATCACATAGAAAGTCGGCGTAAACAGGAGCCCGAACACCGTCACGCCGATCATGCCCGAAAACACCGTCGTACCGAGCGCTTGGCGCAGCTCGGCGCCGGCACCAGTCGCCCACACCAGCGGCACGACGCCGAAAATGAAGGCGAGCGAGGTCATGAGGATCGGGCGCAACCGCAAGTGCGCCGCCTGGACCGCCGCCGCCCAGCGATCGCGGCCGCCGTCCTCGAGCTGCTTGGCGAACTCGACGATCAGGATGGCGTTCTTGGCGGCCAGGCCGATCAGCACGATGAAGCCCACCTGCGTCAGAATGTTGTTGTCCATCCCGCGCAGGATCACGCCGGTGATCGAGGCGATGAGGCACATCGGCACGATGAGGATCACCGCCAGCGGCAGCGTCAGGCTCTCGTACTGCGCGGCAAGCACCAGGAACACGAACACGACAGCGAGCGCGAAGGCAAAGACGGCCGTCGAGCCGGCGCGCAGCTGCTGGAAGGCCAGCGTGGTCCACTCGTAGCCGAAGCCCGGCGGCAGCGTCTCCGCCGCCAGCTTCTGCATGATGTCGATCGCCTGACCTTGCGAATAGCCGGGCGCCGGCGAGCCGTCGAGCTCGGCGGCGGGATAGAGGTTGTAGCGCGGCACGCGGTTGGGCCCGGAGATGTTGCTCACCGTCGTGAAGGAGCCGAGAGGCACGGCGTCGCCCTTGTCATTACGCACGCGGATCTTCAAGACGTCGCTCGGCTCGAGCCTGAAGGGGGCATCGGCCTGGGCCGTCACGCGAAAGGTGCGTCCGAGCAGATTGAAGTCGTTGACGTAGGTCGAGCCGAGGTAGGTCTGCAGCGCTGCGAACACATCGGGGACCTTGATGCCGAGCATCTGCGCCTTGGTGCGGTCGACATCCAGATAGAGCTGCGGCGTCGATGTCTCGAACAGCGAGTAGACCTGGTGCAGACCAGGCGTCTGCGCGGCCCGCGCCATCATGGCGTAGACGGCCTTCTGCAGCTCCTGCGAGCCGTGTCCGCCGCGGTCCTCGATCATCATGCGGAAGCCGCCGGCCGTCCCGATGCCGCGCACGGGGGGCGGCATCGCAACGATGATCATGCCGTCCTGGATCACCGACAGTTTCTTCATGAGCGTGGCCTGGATCGCGGCTGCCGTTTTCGTCGGGTCGCCGGCCCGCTTCTTAAATGAGTCGAGGACGACGAAGACGGCGCCGGAGTTGGGCGCGCTCGTGCGCGTTGCGCCGGAGAAGCCGACGATGTTCACGGCGTGGGCCACACCCGGCACGCTAAGCGCGATTTCAGCCGCGCGCCGGTTGACCTTATCGGTGCGCGCCAAGGAGGCGCCACCCGGCAACTGGGTCACGACGATGAGGTAGCCGACGTCCAGCTGCGGGATGAAGCCCATGGGCGTCTTGCGGAACTCGTTCATGCCGACGGCGAGCACCGCCCCATAGACGACCAGCATGACGACGGCGAAGCGAACGACACGCGCCGTAAACCAGCCGTAGCCGGCGGCAAGGCGGTCGAAGCTCCAGTTGAACGCCCCGAAGAACCAATGGAACGGCAGTGCCCACCAACGGGTCCTCTGGTGATCGGCGTGAGGCTTCAAGAGGAGCGCGCACATGGCTGGTGAGAGCGTGAGCGAGACGATCAGCGAGATGATGGTCGCGCCAGTAATGGTCAGCGCGAACTGGCGATAGAACTGTCCCGAGATGCCGGTGATGAATGCCGCCGGAGCGAACACGGCGCACAGCACCAGCGCGATGGCGACGAGCGCCCAGCCGACCTCGTCCATGGTGCGGCGCGCCGCCTCGCGCGGGGCAAGGCCCGCGGCGATGTTGCGTTCCACGTTTTCGACCACGACGATTGCATCGTCGACGACGATGCCGATCGCCAAGACGAGACCGAACAGCGACAGGTTATTGAGCGAGAAGCCGAACATCGCCATGAAGAAGAAGGTACCGACCAGAGAGATCGGGATGGCGAGGATCGGAATGACGGCGGCGCGCCAAGTCTGAAGAAAGAGGATGACGACGAGAACGACCAGGATGATTGCCTCGCCGATGGTGGTGGCGACGGCGTCGACCGACTGCTGGATGAACTCGGTCGGGTTGTAGATGATCGTGTACTTGAGGCCCTTGGGAAAGCTTTTCGACAACTGCTTCATTGTCGCCTTCACCGCATCGGCGGTGGCAATCGCGTTCGATCCCGGGCGCTGGAAGATGCCGAGCCCGATGGCCGGGTCGCGGTCGAGATACGAGTTGCGGCCGTAGTCGAGGGCCGCGAGCTCTACCCGGCCCACGTCCTTCAGTCGCACGACGGCGTTGTCCGTCTGCTTGACGACGACATTGCCGAACTCTTTCGGATCGGAAAGGCGTCCGAGCGTTCTCACCGAGAGCTGGAACGCACCGGGATTGGCGACGGGAGGCTGATTGAGCGTGCCCGAGGCCACCTGCACGTTCTGTCCCTGCAGTGCCGCCACGACGTCGCCCGAGGTGAGGTTCAGCGATTGCAGCCGATCGGGATCGAGCCAAACGCGCATGGAGTAGTCGCGGCTGCCGAAGACGGTGATCGAGCCGATTCCATCGATGCGGTTGAGGACGTCGGTGACTTGCAGGTTGGCGTAGTTCGAGATGAAGAGTGTGTCGCGCGACTTGTCGGGCGAGTAGAGGTGGACGACCATCATCAGATCGGGCGACGCCTTGGCGACGGTTACACCGATGTTGCGCACGTCGGCGGGCAGGCGCGGCTGGGCGATGGCAACCCGGTTCTGCACCTGCACCTGCGCGATATCGAGGTCGGTGCCGAGCTCGAACGTCACCGCAATGGAGAACTTGCCATCACCCGTCGAGTTCGACGTGATGTAGAGCATGTTCTCGACGCCGTTGATCTGCTGCTCCAGCGGAGCAACGACGGTTGCCGCAACCACGTCAGCGCTGGCGCCGGGATATTGGCCCGTGACGTTGACGGTGGGCGGCGCGATCTCCGGATATTGTGCAATGGGCAGCCGCCCGTAGGACACCGCCCCCAGGATCACGAAGACCATGGAGATCACGGCGGCAAATATCGGCCGGTCGATGAAGAACTGGGAGACGCGCATGGGCCGGTCCCGATTCTCAATCGCTCTTCGTCGGCGTCGGCTGGCCCGGGTTCGCGGCTGAGGCGATGGCCCCTTCCTGCGGTGCAACGTGCGCGCCGGGTCTCACGCGCATCAGACCGTTGATGATGACGCGGTCCTGCGGGCTGAGCCCTGCCGTGATCACGCGCAGGCCATCGACCACCGAGCCCAGCGTCACGTACTTCGGCTGCGCCACGTTCTTACCGTCGATGGTGAGCACGAACTTGCGCACCTGCTCTGTGCCGATCGCCGTGTCGGGCACCAACAAGGCCTCGGCAGGCGGTGCCATCGGCACGCGGATGCGCGCGAACATCCCCGGCGTGAAGGTACCGTCCGGATTGGGGACCTCGGCACGCAAGCGGATCGCACCGGAGGAGCGATCAATCGCGTTGTCGATGAAGTCCAAGTGGCCTTCGTGGCTGAAGCCCTTCTCGTCGATGAGCCTCAGCTTCACCGGCACGTTCGCGACAACCCCGCTCGCGTTCTTGTGCACGCGCAGGAAGCGCAGGTAGGAGGTTTCATCCATGGTGAACTCGAAGCGTATCGGGTCGGTTGAGCGGATTGTCGCCAACAGCGTCGTGTTGCCGCCGGCGCCGCCGGTGACCAGGTTCCCGGTCGAGACGCGCCGCTCACCGATGCGCCCGGTGACGGGCGCCCTGAGCTCAGTGAACTCCAGGTCGAGCGCGGCCTGGCGCACAGCGGCGGCCTGGCCATTCATGCTGGCCTCGGCCACGCGCTTTGCCTGCACGCGCTGGTCGAAAGACTGCTCGGTGATGGTGGTGCCGCGGACAAGGCTGCGCGCGCGCGCAAGATCGCTTTCGGCAAAGGCGAGATTGGCCTTGGCCTGCTCGAGCTTGGCGCGTGCTTCGTCGAGCACATTCTGGAACGGCCTGGGATCGATGGTGAACAGAAGGTCGCCCTTCTTCACGATCTGGCCGTCCTTGAAATGGATACCTTCGAGGTAGCCGGAGACGCGCGCACGCACCTCGACGGCATCGACGGCCACGAAACGGCCGACGTATTCGGCCTCATCAGCGACGACTTTTTTCACCGGATGGGCGACAGTGACCTGCGGTGCCGGCGGCGGTGCGGTATGCGCCTCCGACTGCGGTTGATTGCAGCCTGCAAGCGCCAAGGCCATGAGCGGCAGCAGCAGCGGGTTGCGGATATTGGCGAAACGGGAGCGGGGCATGTGTATCCGTCCGAGGCTGGCTGTCGTGGGACGCTCGTGCGTTGACGTCGTCGAAGAGGGATAACCAGGGGCAGGGCTTCTCAGGCGGTGGCTAGGACCCCCGCGACGGAGCAGGCGCGCTTCATGGCGGCATCCACCGCCCGCTCCGCAGCATCGGGCCCCAGTCCCACGCCTTCGATCAGGATCGTCTCGATGTCGGTGATGCCGAGGAAGGCCAGGACCGAGCGCAGATAGCTCTCCTCATGCTCGAAGCCCCGCAGGGGACCATTGGAGTAGAGGCCGCCGCGCGCCAGGACCAAGATCGCGCGCCGCCCACCGAGCAGGCCTTTGGAGCCGTGCTCGGTGTAGCGGAACGTGCGGCCGGGACGGCAAATGTAGTCGATCCACGCCTTGAGCACCGAGGGAACGCCGAAGTTGATCATGCCGGCAGCGATCACGATCGTGTCGGCCGCAAGGAGCTCGTCGACGAGGATGTCGGACTGCTCTATCAAAGCTCGTTGGCGATTCGTCCGCGGGCCGGACACCGAGCGGGTGGCGGTTACAAAGTCCTCGTCGATGTGCGGTAGTGGATTGCCGGCAAGATCGCGGACGGTGATAACCGCGTCGGGGTCTACCATGCGTAGCTCCTTGAGCACGCGGGCAGCCACGAGGTTGGAATAGGAGGTATCGCGACGGGGACTGCTCGTCAGGCACAGGATCTGGCGCATTGCTGGGCCCCACTTCGTGTTGCAGTGCGAGACGAGAGACATGACAACGCCCGCACATTGTGGTACTGACCGGTAACACCTATATCCTATACTGACCGGTCACACCCCAGTCAAGAGGCCATGATCAAAGCTGTTTCCCAAGCAAATCTGGATGCCCCCCAGGCACCGCCGCGCGAGCGCATTCTCGTTGCCGCCCGCGATCTCTTCTATCGGCACGGCATCCGCGCGGTTGGCGTGGAGGCGATCGCCGAGGCTGCTGCCACCAATAAAATGACGCTTTACAGGCATTTCGGTTCCAAGGACGAACTGGTCGCGGCCTATTTGAGCGAGCTCGCCAAGGAAGGCGACGCAGTGTGGGAGAGGCTGGCCAAAGAGCACCCCGGCGACCCGCATGCGCAGCTCGAGGGCTGGGTGCAATACGTAGAGCAGATATTCGAGGGACGCATAGATCGCGGCTGCGCCCTCGCCAATGCGGCGGTCGAGCTGCGCGAGGCCGAGCACCCGGCGCACCAGATCATCGAGGACTACAAGACGCGCAAACGCGAGCGCCTCGTCGCGCTGTTCCGCGAGGCCAAATACTCGGAGCCCGAGCGTCTCGCCGACGAGGTGTTTCTCTTGTTCGAAGGCGCGCGCATCTCCAGCCAGTGCTATGCAGGCCCGAGTGGCCCGGCCTCGCGCCTGGTCGGCATGTTGCGCTCGCTCTTGGCCGACCACGCCCCCAAGTCGCGCTAAGAGGTGGATGGCGCTCGCAGAGGCGCAGCGCCCCCCCCTTTGCTCGCGGCTTGCCCTGCCGGCGAGCCGTAAACCAGTTGGCGCCAGCTGCGTTGTCAGCTCATCCAAACTTCAGTGCTAAGAGTACCATCACGCCAACCGCGGGGTTGAACGTGAAGGACACAACGCGCTTGCTACGCGAGCGGATCGGCAAGGCCGCCGTGGCCTTGAGAGCCGCGCTGCTGCCATCGCGCAGCGAAGCAACGACAGATGCGGCCATTAGCACGCGGGCCCGCGAGTTCGCGCCTGTGGTGTGGCTGCTCGGCAAAGTCCAGTCGGGCAAGACCTCGCTCATTCGCGTAATGACCGGCTGCAGCGCTGCCGAGATCGGGAACGGCTTCAGGGCCTGCACCAGAACCGCGCGCATCTTCGATTTTCCCGAGGAAGCGCCGCTCATTCGCTTTCTCGACACGCGCGGTCTCGGCGAGGTCGGCTACGATGCGGCCGAAGACCTCGCCGTGTGCGAAGGGCAGGCGCATCTCGTCGTCGTCACCATGCGCGCGCTCGATCCGCAGCAGGAGGCCGTCCTCGATGTCGTGCGCGCCATACGCCGCCGGCATCCGGAATGGCCGATCATCGTCGTGCAGACTACCCTGCATGAGGGCTACCCGGGCGGCACCGGTCATATTCTCCCGTATCCCTTCAAAGAGCACGACCCAGCCGCACTCGCCTCGGCCGGCGTGAGCTCTGACCTCGTTCGTAGTCTGATGCGCCAGCGCGCACTCTTCGAAGAGGTTCCCGGCAAAGGCGCGATCGCCTTTGTGCCGCTCGACTTCACACTGCCGGACGACGGCTGGGCGCCGGCCGATTACGGCCATGACGCCCTGGTCGAGACCCTGCAGAGCGTGGCGCCGGCCGCGGTCGTCACATCGCTGCAAAATCTGCACGGCGATTCGACCGACCGGCTCGCCGCGCGCGCCCATCCCCACATCCTTGGCTACGCCACGGCGGCCGGCGGCGCCGACCTGTGGCCGTTGGCTGGCGTGGCGCTGGTGCCGATCATCCAGGGCAAGCTCATGCACTCCCTAGGTGCCATCTACGGGGTCAGATGGGACCGCCGGGCGCTCGCCGAATTTGCCGGTGCCTTGGGCGCCACCACGCTCTTGCGCGTGGCGTCAGGTTTCGGCGCCCGCGAGCTTGCCAAGCTGGTACCCGTCTACGGGCAGACGGCGGGAGCCGCCGCGGCCGCCGTCATGAGCTTTGCAACGACATATGCCTTGGGCAAAGCCGCCTGCTACTTTCTCGGCCGTCGCAAGTCGGGGGTCAGCGATCCGGCCGGCGTCGCGCAGGCCTACAAGGATGCGCTCGGCGCTGCCTTGCGGCTCGCCCGCGAGCGCGGCTTCGCCGATGCCAAGCGCGAGAAGAAGAAATGAGAGGGTCGACACGCGCCCTGGTGTACCTTCGCGCCGCGATGCTGGTCATCGCGCTGGCGCTGCCGTTGCTTTCGCTGGTGCTGCTCGGAACGTATTGGCTTTGGGAGAACGGCTACATCATCTATTGGGCAGTGGCCGCCTGTGCCGTCACGGTTGCCGCCTATGCGGCGGAGCGCTGGCTGTTGCGCGATGCGGTCGCCGAGGCGAGCAAGGCGTCAGATGCTGCCGAAGCCGCAGAGCCCGGCTGGACGGTGCGCGAGAGCGCCGCCTGGGAGGCGGTGTCGCGCATCGCCGAGGACATCAAGCCGGCGACCCTCAACAGCCGTGACACGATCCTTGCGCTCGGCGCGCGGACCGTCGACGCCGTTGCCAGGCGCATGCACCCCGGCGAGAAGGATCCGCTGTGGAAGTTCACGCTTCCCGAGGCGCTGGCGCTCATTGAGCGCGTGAGCGGTGAGCTGGCCCCCTTCGTGCGCGAGAACATCCCGCTCGGTGACCGCCTGACGGTCGGACAAGTCATGGCCATCTATCGCTGGCGCTCCATCATCGGCGTGGCGGAGACGGCCTACGACCTCTGGCGCATCATCCGCTTCATGAACCCGGCCTCGGCGATCACGCAGGAGATGCGCGAGAACGTCACCCGGCAGCTTTATGATTGGGGCCGTGAGGAGCTGGCGCGGCGGCTCGCGGTCGCCTACGTGCGCGAGGTCGGGCGCGCGGCCATCGATCTCTACAGCGGCCGCCTGCGCGTCTCTCCCGAAGTCCTGGCAGAGACCGTGACGCCGGCAACGCGCGCGGACCAAGCCGCCGCGCAAACCTTAGCCGAGCCGTTGCGCATCTTGATCGTGGGCCAAATCGGCGCCGGCAAGTCGAGCCTCATCAATGGGTTGTCGCAAGAGGTCAGAGCCGCGGTGGACGTGCTGCCGGCGACGCAGGGCTACACCGCCTACGAGCTCAAGCGGGAGGGATCGCCGGAAGCCCTGCTGATCGACAGCCCGGGGCTCACCGCCGATGCCGCGGCGACGCTCGCGCTGCTGGAGGAGGCCGACGAAAGCGATCTCGTCATCTGGGTCGTCTCCGCGACGCGGCCCGACCGCGAAACCGACCGCAAAGTGCTCGACGCCTTGCGTGACCATTTGGCCGCGCGCTTGGAGCGGCGCCCGCCGCCCATCCTCCTGGCCTTCACCCACGTCGATCAGCTGCGCCCCGCACAGGAGTGGAGCCCGCCTTATGACTTGGAGCAAGGCGAGGCCCCGAAAGCCCTCGCGATTCGCCAAGCGTCGGAGGTCGTCGCCGCGGAGCTCGGAGCTCCGATCCAGACGTTGGTGCCCGTTTGCCTCGACGAGACCCGCGGGCTCTATAACGTCGATATCGTGTGGGCAAAGATTCTCGACGTCATGCCTGAGGCGCAAGCTGCGCGTCTCGTCCGCGTCCTCATGGCAGCAGGAAACGAGGCAAGCTGGCGCCGGCTGTGGACCCAGGCCGTCAATGCCGGCCGCGTCATCACGCGGGCCTTGAAGTCATAGCAAAGATCAGAATGGTCGCCGGAAGGCCGCAAGGAATGAGACGAACAAGCCTGTCACGTCCCGTCTATACGATCAGACAGGACGACGAAGCGAGGGTGAAAGTGGAAATGCCTAGCTCGGCGCTCAGCCAGGACCCTTGAAAACACTGGCTGGGGCGGGAGGATTCGAACCTCCGGTACACGGAATCAAAATCCGCTGCCTTACCACTTGGCTACGCCCCAATGGCCCCATCTGCGGGGCGGCCCGCACCCATATACTCGGTCGCCTATTTGCGGGCAATCCCAGCCGAGCCCGCGCTTGCGGGCGCGCGTCGCGGCAGCTATAAAGCCGCCCTCGCCGGGCGCACGTACCTCAAGGAGGCGCAGCGGCGCTGTCCCTTCGGGCTGACGGTCGGGCGGAGCGTAGCGCAGCCTGGTAGCGCACTTGCTTCGGGAGCAAGGGGTCGGGAGTTCGAATCTCCCCGCTCCGACCATCTTCGCCCATTTGCCAAGGCCGCGCACGGGACATGAGCGAAGGGCTCAAGTTCAAGACCGAAATGCAGTTCGCCTACGGCGTACCGAGCGCCATGGCGCCTGGAGTCGAGCGTCTCGTCGCCAACAACGCCAGCGCGCTCACCTTCAAGGGCACCAACACCTACCTCGTCGGCACCAAGACGATCGCCGTGATCGACCCGGGCCCCGACGACCCCGACCACCTTGCCGCCGTTCTCGAGGCCGCCGGCAAGCGCCCCATCACGCATATCATCGCCACGCATGCCCACCGTGATCATGTGGACGGCCTCAACGCGCTGCAGGCTGCGACGGGCGCCAAGGCGTACGGGTTCCGCCGGGCCGTACGGCCCAGCGCCAAAGGCGAAGCCTCCGAGGATTCCGAATACGTCAACCGCGACTATGTGCCCGACGTCCACGTCGAAAGTGGCGCGCAGATCAAGGGCGCGGACTGGCAGCTGCGTGCGCTGCACACGCCTGGCCACGCCCCCGATCACCTGTGCTTTGCCCTCGAAGGACACGGCGTCGTCTTCTCCGGCGATCACGTGATGGCCTGGAACACCTCCGTCGTCGCGCCGCCCGAAGGCCGCATGGCCGACTATCTGCGTTCGCTCGAGCTTCTGCTGGCGCGCGGCAACGAGATGCTGCTGCCGGGTCACGGCGGACGCATCCTGGAATCGCGGCGCACGGTGAAGGCCTACCTTCTGCACCGGCGCTGGCGCGAGCAGGCCATCCTCGAGGCGGTGCGCAACGGCACCAACACGGTGCGCAAGCTGCTTCCCCTGATCTACCGTGACCTGCCCGAGGACGTCGTCGGCGCGGCGACCCTGTCGCTGCAGGCCCACATCGAGCACCTGGCCGAGCGCGGCCTCATCACCTGCGCCGACGTCGCGAACGTCGACTGCGTCGCCGTTCCTCTTTGATCACTTTCGGCTTGGCCTCCTTCGTGTGCGCGGCGGGCACCACCGATTCCAAGCGCACGACGATCTCCTTGAGGATCTGCCGCACCCGCTCCGCGTTGCGCCCCAAATCGTGCAGGCCGTAGCGCGAGGCGGAGCGCACGTCGATGCGCGCGTGCTCGTCGTTGCCGGCGACGCGGATCGCCACATCGTCGTAGAACCCCAAGATCATGGTGCGGTCCACCGCCTCGAGCGCACCCGGCCGACCTGTCTCCAGGTCCGGCGCGTCCTGGCGCGCAATGTCCATCTTGAGGCGGCGGATCGCGTCGACGACCAGCTCGAACGTCTCGTCCGCCGAGCGGTTGATCTCGATCGGTTTGATGTCGGGATAGGCCTTGGCCTGGGCCTGCGCGAAGGCGGCGCCGGGGTAGACTGGCGAGTTGGCACCGGGTCCGCGCAGCCTGGCCAGCGTCACGAACGCGGGCGGGTTGGATGCGTCCGTCGTTATATCGTTGATCTTGGGCAGCCGCTCATAGCTCGGCAGATAGATGAGCGGCCACAACAACAGGCTGAGGCTCACCAGCGTGCCAAAGACGATGCGCGAGGTGCCGGGACGGCCCGTGCGCCACACGCCGACCGCCGCCGCGATCGCCAAGAGGATCGACAGGGCGGCGCCTGCGAAAGCGACGGCGGCGACATTGAGCGCGACCGGCGTCGGCAGCGACAGCACGCGGTGGAGCAGCATGGCGGTGAGGAGGACGCCCACCGAGAAGAGCGCAATGCGGCTGGTCCAGCGCGCAAAGATCGATGGTCCGAGCGGCGGAGGCGGCCTCATTGAGCTTTGCACCCTTCTATCGCCGACGGCGGCGCATTGCCGGCCCGATCGCAGGTCCGTTCCTCGATCTTCATCAGTGGTCTTTGCACGTTGTCCCGCCGTCCTCTGTCACCCCGCGGGGCCGGCCGCGAGAATAGCCGAGAATCAGTCGAAAACGAGGGGCCACCCCACGAGGTCACAATCTTCACGGATAGAGCCGCGTCCGTCGCCAGTCCTCAACAGCGCTCTCGCGCCGGAAAACGACGCGTTCGTGCAGCCTGGACAGGCGGCCGTGCCAGAACTCGATCTCGAGGGGCGTCACGCGAAACCCGGACCAGTGCGGGGGGCGCGGGACGTGGCCCACATGGAACTTGGCCGCGACGAGCGCCACCGCCTTCTCCAGCGCGAACCGGCTCTCCAATGGCCGCGACTGTTGCGAGGCCCAGGCACCGAGCTGCGCGCCGCGGGGCCGCGTGGCGAAGTAGGCGTCCGCCTCCTCCGGACTCACTTGCGAAATGGTGCCGCGCACGCGCACCTGCCGGCGCAAGCTCTTCCAGTAGAAGTCGAGGGCGGCCTTGGGATTTGACAGCAGCTCCTGACCCTTGGCGCTCTCGTAGTTCGTATAGAAGACGAAGCCGCGATCCTGTCGCTCCGGCCCATCGAGCCCCTTCAAGAGCACCATGCGCACGTTCGGTTGCCCGGATTGATCGACGGTTGCCAACGCCATCGCGTTGGGATCGTTGGGCTCATGCCGTTCCGCGTCCTTGAGCCAGCGCTCGAACAGCACAAAGGGCTCGGCAGCCTCGGCGAAATCGCCGGGCTCGGGCCCGTGCTCATGGCCGGCTTTCGGTTCGGGCTCCTCGGTCAATCGTCAATACCCCGTAAATGGCCGCTTCAAAGCGCAATGGTTGGCACGCCTCTTCAGTCGCCCTTAACCATGTCGCTCCATACTCTCTGAAAGATCGTCATCCCAAGTGGCGCAACGTAGCGTCGTAAACAGTCGAGTGAAGCGTCATGAGTGCGCATCCTTCCTTAGTGACCCTGACCGCTGTTGTCATCACGGCCTTCGTGCTCGTCGGCGAGATTCTTCTGAGCTCTCGACCAGTCTTCGCCGACCCTCAGAACTGGCAGACGCGGGTCTATCCGTCGGTGCCATCTCCTGCCAGGACCACGCCGATCGCGCCACCGCACGAGCTCGACGCCAGGGATGAGATTGCGGCACTCGAGCGCATCCAGTACGCGTTATCCGAGGTCGGCGACGGCAGCACCTACGTATGGCGCCGTTGGCATGGACGCCTCGCAGGCGTCATCCACCCCACCTCCTCCTTCAAGGACGACTCCGGAAAGGTCTGCCGCCATCTCATGGTGCTGCTGACCACGGGCAGGCGCACGAGCAAGATAGAAGGCGTCGCCTGCCGTCTGCCGAGTGGCCGCTGGCAACTCGACGGCTGAGCGCCCGATAGGGCTTCCTCGCCTACTCCCGATAGCCTATTGACCCTGTGGGCGCGGTCCATCTGGACCCGTTGATCCTTTTGTGTAGGATGCGCGCCGAAAACAGGCGAAGGGATAAAAAAACCATGTTGGAGCCGGCGCCGAGCGCAGGGGTTGCAACGGGCAACCTAATGGCTGGCAAGAAGGGCCTCATCATGGGCGTGGCGAATAATCGCTCCATCGCCTGGGGCATCGCCAAGGCCGCCGCGGCACAGGGCGCCGAGATCGCGCTCACCTATCAGGGAGAGGCCCTGAAGAAGCGCGTGGGACCGCTCTCAGCCGAGCTTGGGACCGAGTTTATCATGCCCTGCGACGTCACGGACAAGGCATCGATGGACGCGGTCTTCGCCGAGCTCAAGAATACCTGGGGCAAGCTCGACTTCCTCGTGCACGCCATCGCCTTCTCCGACAAGAGCGAGCTCGACGGGCGCTATGTCGACACCAGCGAGCAGAACTTCACCCAAACGATGCTGGTCTCTTGCTACTCGCTGACAGCACTTGCTGCGCGGGCGGAGAAGCTGATGGCGCCTGGCGGCTCCATCCTCACGCTCACCTACTACGGCGCCGAGAAGGTGATGCCCCATTACAATGTGATGGGTGTCGCCAAAGCCGCGCTCGAGGCGAGCGTGCGCTACCTCGCCGCCGACCTGGGAAAAAGCGGCATCCGCGTCAACGCCATCTCGGCGGGCCCCATCAAGACGCTCGCCGCTTCCGGCATCGCCGACTTCCGCTACATCCTCAAATGGAACGAGTTCAACTCGCCCTTGCGGCGCACCGTGACCATCGAGGAGGTCGGCGGCGCCGGCCTTTATTTGTTGTCGGACTTGGCGCGCGGCGTGACGGGCGAGGTTCACCACGTCGACGCCGGCTACCATGTACAGGGCATGAAGAATGAGGATGCTCCCGACATCACGGTAGCGAAGGGCGAGGATGGGTGAGGCCCGAGCGGCGAGGTCCGACGCCATGCGCGCGGACGTGACGATCTATTTCATCCGCCACGGGGAGACGGACTGGAACGCCGAGGCCCGCTATCAGGGCCAAGCCGACGTTCCCATGAACGAGACGGGCCGCAGGCAGGCACGGCGCAACGGCGAGATTCTACGCCAGCTGCTCCCCGAAATCGCAAAGGCCGACTTCGTCGCAAGCCCGCTCGCGCGCGCGAGAGAGACCATGCGGATCGTGCGCGACACGCTGGGGCTCGACCCCGATGCGTTCCACATCGACGAGCGCCTCAAGGAGGCCCATTACGGCGACTGGCAGGGCACGCTGCTCGCCGATCTGCCACGTGTCGATGCCGCCGGTATCGAAGCGCGCACCCGCGATCCTTTCCGCTGGCGCCCGCAGGGCGGCGAAAGCTACGAGGACCTGACGGCGCGCACGCTGCCGTGGCTGTCCGCCATCGCGCGCGACACGGTGGTCGTGTCGCACGGCGGCGTGAGCCGCGTGCTGCGTGGGCACATTCTCGGTCTCGACGTCGCGACCGTGCCGCGGCTCGAGGTGCCGCAAGACCGCGTGCTGGTCCTGCGCCGCGATCGAATAACTTGGCTGTGAACCTGAGTTGCGCCTCAGCGCCCAACGAGAAGAGCCGAAGCAGCGGCTGCTCCGGCCCTTCCCACGCCTTGCGCTTTGAGTCGCTCGACGACGGTTGCTCAAGCCGGCGGGGAGCGGCGTATGTTCGGGCACGACCGCAAGCAGCCGTCCCGCGACGCATACCGGTGGTGCGACCCGCGACTGGCGATAAGCCGTGACGCTCAGAAACGACGTTCCTAAACCTGTGGTCCCGAGGCCCAAGGCCTGCCGGCGACCGGCGGTCCCCCGCCAAGCGGCGGTGCTGCATGGGAGGCGAAGCAACGCTTTGACGCGCGCCCTCCCACATGCTGTCTCTTTGCAACGTGTCGCGTATCGCGACGCTGTACTTGCGCCCAGATAAACTGCGTCGCCAGCGCTTGTCACGGGCTTTGCCGGCCCCCGCCCCTTGCCGGCATGCGCTTGCACTCCTAAGACTGGCCCATTGGCCACGGTCGAATCGCGCGAGGTTGCACGCGCCACTTGAGCGGTCAGACGGCCCCAACCTCTGCGGAACGCAATGTCCCACAACACTTTCGGTCACCTCTTTCGTGTGACGACCTGGGGAGAGAGCCACGGCCCCGCCATCGGCTGCATCGTCGACGGCTGCCCGCCGGGGCTGCCGCTGCAGGCGGCCGACATCCAAACTTTCCTCGACAAACGCCGCCCGGGGCAGTCGCGCTTCACCACGCAGCGCCAAGAGCCAGACGCGGTTGAGATCCTGTCGGGCGTCTTCCCCGACGAAACGGGGCGCCCCATCACGACGGGCACGCCGATCTCGCTGTTCATCAGCAACGTCGACCAGCGCTCCAAGGACTACAGCGATATCAAGGACAAGTTCCGCCCGGGTCACGCCGACTACACCTACTGGAAGAAGTACGGCGTGCGCGACTTTCGCGGAGGCGGGCGCTCGTCGGCGCGCGAGACGGCCGCGCGCGTCGCCGCCGGCGCGGTGGCACGCAAGGTCATCGACGGCGTCACCATTCGCGGCGCGCTGGTGCAGATCGGGAATATCAAGGTCGACCGCTCG
>Ga0307442_1000483_pt1 | contig 19324 bp, 10 predicted proteins | sample SalMarWE160430MG_FD_202143 | JGI IMG/M metagenome (GOLD analysis project Ga0307442, IMG submission 202143) | Salt marsh sediment microbial communities from the Plum Island Ecosystem LTER, Massachusetts, United States - WE1604-30 | ecosystem: Environmental > Aquatic > Marine > Intertidal zone >...
ACCGCGCTGTCGGGTTGAGGAAGAGGATGTGGTATAAAGACGCGGTCATCTACGAGCTGCACGTCAAGAGCTACTTCGACAGCAACGCCGACGGTATCGGGGATTTTCCCGGGCTCACCGAAAAGCTCGACTACCTGGCCGACCTGGGCGTCACCGCCCTGTGGCTGCTGCCCTTCTACCCCTCGCCCCTGCGGGACGACGGCTACGACATCGCCGATTACTACAGCATTCATCCAAACTACGGGACCCTGCCGGATTTCCGCCGCTTCCTCAAGGAGGCCCACAAACGGGATATCCGGGTGATCACCGAGCTGGTGATCAACCACACCTCGGACCAGCACGGCTGGTTTCGGAGGGCCCGGCAGGCGCCGGCCGGCTCATCGGCCAGAGATTACTATGTGTGGAGCGACACCTGGGACCGCTACACCGAAGCCCGGATCATCTTCAAAGACACCGAAACCTCGAACTGGAGCTGGGACCCGGCAGCCGGGGCCTATTACTGGCACCGCTTCTACTCCCACCAGCCCGACCTGAACTACGACAATCCCCAGGTGCGCAAAGAGATCTTCCGGGTGCTGGACTACTGGTTCGAGATGGGTGTGGACGGGATGCGCCTGGACGCGATTCCCTACCTCTACGAGCGGGAAGGCAGCAACTGCGAGAATCTTCCCGAGACCCACGCCTTCCTCAGGGAGCTGCGGGCCCATACCGAACGCAGGTTCCCCGATCGGATTTTCCTGGCGGAGGCGAACCAGTGGCCTGAGGACGCGGTAGCCTACTTCGGGGAGGGGGACGAGTGCCACCTCTGCTACCACTTCCCCGTGATGCCCCGATTGTACATGGCCCTGACCATCGAGGACCGCTTTCCCCTGGTGGACATCATGGAGCAGACCCCGGCGATCCCCGACAACTGCCAATGGGCTATGTTCCTGAGAAACCACGATGAGCTGACCCTGGAGATGGTCACCGACGAGGAGCGGGACCAGATGTATCGCTTTTACGCCCACGATCCCCGAGCCCGCCTCAACCTGGGTATCCGCCGGCGGCTGGCTCCCCTGCTGGGCAATGACAGGAGGAAGATTGAGCTAATGAATATCCTGCTGTTCTCCCTGCCGGGCACGCCGACGCTGTACTACGGGGATGAAATCGGCATGGGGGACAACTACTACCTCGGCGATCGCGACGGGGTGCGCACGCCGATGCAGTGGAGCGCGGACCGCAACGCCGGTTTTTCCCGGGCCGGCCCTCATCAGCTCTATCTGCCGGTGATCATCGATCCGGAGTACCACTTCGAAGCGATAAACGCGGAGACCCAGTCGAAGAATCCCTCCAGCCTTCTTTGGTGGATGAAGCGGCTGATCTCGATCCGTAAAAATGTCCAACCCCTGGCCCGCGGGGACCTGCGCTTCCTCTTTCCTGAAAACCCCCGGGTGCTGGCCTTCACCCGCAACTGGCAGGAGGAGACCCTGCTGGTTGTAACCAACCTGTCCCGTTTCCACCAGGTTGCGGAGCTGGACCTCTCCCGCTTCTCCACCTTTACCCCCAGAGAGGTGTTCAGCCAGAACCGTTTTCCCGACGTGGGGGAAGAACCCTACCGTCTGACCCTGGGGCCCTACGGCTTTCTCTGGTTAAACCTGACCCGGGAGCGGGACTCACTGCGGTTGGGGGGAGCCGGAGAGACAATCGAACTTTCCGTGGAGACCTCCTGGATCCAGGTGCTCAGGGGAGAGGCCAGAAAGAAACTCGAAAAGGAGATCCTCCCGGCCTACCTGGTGAGCCGCAGTTGGTATGCCAACGGGGAAAGACAGCTGCAAAAGGTAAAGATCGCCGAAGAGCTGCACCTCTCCCTGCAGGAGGGCGCAGCGGTACTGCTCATCCTGGAGGCGGAGTACGGAGAGGACCCCACTCCCTCGTACCTCCTGCCCCTGGCCTTCGCAGCGCAGGAACAAAGCCTGGATGTGATGGAACGTTTCAAATCAGAAATCATCGCCCGCCTGACCGTGGACGGCTCCTGGGGACTGCTGTACGACGGCGGGTACAGTGAGGAGGTTCATCGCTGCCTTCACAGCCTCCTCCTGGGCAGGAGGAAGATCAAAGGAGGATCGGGGGAGCTGTCAAGCCCGCTGTTCCGCAAAAAGAAAGTACCGATGGAGATCCAGCAGGTAGTGGGTTCCTCCCGGGTGCTCGGAGAGTCCGGTGAACAGTTCGAAAGGGGCGGTCCGGGCAACACCTCCATCGCATTGGACAATCGGCTGTTCCTGAAACTGTACAGGCGCTTCGAGGACAGCTCCAACCCCGATACGGAGATGGTCCGCACCTTGAGCGAAGTACTGCGCTTCACCGGTGTTCCCCGCTATCTGTCCAGCCTGGAGTATCACCAACCGGGATCCGAAACCCTGGTCGTGGCCATGCTTCAGGAGTACGTTGCCAATCAGGGGGATGCCTGGACCCTGCTGCAGGGCGCTCTGAGCCGCTACTACGAAGAGGTCCTGATGGAGCATCGGGGCATAGCGGAGGCGGTCCTCGATGCCGGCTCGCCCCTGGACGCCGATCATGGGCGGATCGACGCCGCTGTCCAGGAGCTCATCGGCAGTCTCTCGATCCATTTCGCCGAGCTGCTGGGCAGACGCACCGCGGAGATGCACACCGCCCTGGCCTCGGCCGAAACCGGACCGCTTTTCGCTCCGGAGCCGTTCTCCAAACTCTACCAGCGATCCCTCTATCAATCCCTGCGCAGCAGGGTCCTGCGCAGCTTCCGGCTGCTGGAGGGCGCGCTGTCCAGGCTGGAGGCCGGCAAAAAGCAGGAGATCCAGTCGCTGCTCTCGGCAAGGGAGGACATCCTGGCAGCTCTGATGGAAATCGTGGAGCACAAGATCTCCGGGATGAAAACCAGGGTACACGGGGACTACAACCTCTACCAGGTTCTGTTCACGGGCCGGGACTTCACGATCATCGACTTCGAAGGAGAACCGGGGCTTCCTCCCGGCGCCCGGCGCCTGAAGTACTCACCCCTCCGGGATGTGGCGGATATGATCCGCTCCTTCTACTACGCCGCCTACGGCGCCTTGTACCACCACGCCGCAGCCCACCCCGGGGACCTGGCAGGCCTGGAACCGTACGCCTCCCTCTGGTATCGCTCCATCAGCCGCCTGTTTCTCTCCTCCTACAGGCAAGCCATGAGCCGGACGGACATCCTTCCGGCCGACGAAGCCGAACAGAGGATCCTTCTGCGCGCCTTTCTGCTGGACAAGGGGATAGCCGGCGTTGTGCACGAGCTGATGGAACGGCCCGAATGGCTGACAATCCCGGTCCGGGGCGTGCAGTCGATCCTCTCAGAATCCGAAGCAGGTGGTTGATGTTTTTGAACAAATCCCGATAGGGTAAGTAGACCACTGGTCGCCTTTCGCGCTCATGCACCAAAAGATACGAACGATCCAGCAATTCTACGCTCTCATGCAGGAAACCGTCGAGGCACGCCGCCGGCTGGTCGGCCGCGTCCTGGCGGGTGGGAGCCCCGATCCCGGAGATACCGACCGGCTGGGCTCCAGCCTGGAAGCCTTGAAACGGATCCCGAGGATCCGGGATGGCCGCTTCGAGCTTATCGCCGGACCATCCGGCCGTGGGCGCACGCGCTCCGGGCGAGGCGCGGCTGCCCGGGCGATCCACCTGGAGCTGGACTACGAGCTCGGTGAGCTGGAGAAAGACCTTTTATTCCTCGAACGGGGGGAAGAGGCTCTGCTGGTTCGCATGGCCGAGCTTCATCCCGGATTTCAGGAAGAGTTGAACGACGCCCGCACCTTCTGCTCTGGCATGCACTTTCCCCTGGGCTGCCTGATCACAGACAGGGACGGCACGGTGAACAACTACTGCGGCCGCTATCTCTCCTCGATCCAATCGGTCTACAACGCGGTTTTCCTCTCCCGTTTTGCCGCAGCGGCGGCCAGGCACGCACTCATCCTGACCTCCGCCCCGCTGTCCGACGGCGGCCTGGAGGATCTCACGGTAAGTCCCCCCCGCACCTTCGTGCTGGCCGGTTCCAAGGGCCGGGAATACCTGGATGACAGGGGACGGCGGGGCGCCCTGGCCGTCGAAGCGGACAAGCAGGAGCAGCTGGAGCGGCTCAATCGGCGCCTCAGCGACCTGCTCCGGGACCCTGGTTACGAAATTTTCGGGCTGATCGGTTCGGGTTTGCAGTTCAAGTTCGGGCAGACCACGATCGCCAGACAGGATATCTACAGCTCCATCCCGGAAGCGGAGTCGGAAGGCTTCGCCGGGGTGATCCGGGAGATCATCCGGGAAAGCGACCCCGATCACCTTTATTTCCGCAGCGAAGATACGGGAAAGGATATCGAAATCATCCTCACGGTCGAGGGGGCGTCGGGGCTCAAGGACTTCGACAAGGGAGACGGGATCCTCTTCCTCGACTCAGAGCTCGATCTCGATCTGAACGGTGGCGAAAATCTGGTATGCGGCGACACCGCCTCGGATATCCCCATGGTCACCGCAGCCGCGGAAAAATCGCCGGACCCCTGGACGATCTTCGTGACCCGGGACGAAAAGTTGCGAGAGGCGGTCCGGCGCACCTCTGAACGGGTTAACTTTGTAAGCGAACCGGATGTTCTGGTCTGCCTGCTGAATCAACTGGGAAAGGAGACGGAATGAAACAGCCTATCTGCTGCAGCGGAGCGATCTTCGACCTGGATGGCGTGATCACCCAGACCGCGAAGGTGCATTTCAATGCCTGGAAGCAGACCTTCGAAACCTTTTTGGCCGCACGCAAGGGGTTGTCGACGCAACAGAGGCGATCCTTTACCTACGATGAGGACTATGTCCCCTACGTGGACGGGAAGCCCCGCTACCAGGGGGTGAAGTCCTTCCTCGAATCCCGGGATGTCTCCATCCCCTTCGGCAAACCAACGGATGCCGCCGACCGGGTAAGTGTGTGCGGGGTGGGCAACAGAAAGAACGAACTGTTTCGGGAGCTGGTAGCCGCGGATGGGGTAGAGATCTACCAGAGCTCGATTCGCCTCGTCAAGAATTTGAAACAGAGGGAGGTGAAGGTGGCCGTGGCTTCGTCCAGCATGAACTGCCAGTTCATCCTGGAGAAAACCGGCCTGGACAGCCTGTTCGAGGATATAGTGGGCGGCACAGTGTCCCGGGAGCTCGGCCTGAAAGGGAAACCGGAACCGGATATCTTTCTCGTAGCCGCGGAAAATCTCGGGGTCGATCCCGGTTCCTCTATTCTGGTGGAGGATGCGGTTTCCGGGGTCGAGGCCGGTCGGAGGGGAAACTTCGCCCTGGTGATCGGCATCGCCAGGACCGGGGATCCGCAGGCTCTGCGTGCATCCGGTGCGGATATTGTAGTTCACGACCTGAAAGAGCTGTCCTGGAAGGATATCGAGCGCTGGTTCACCCGCGACCTGGAGCAGGACAGCTGGAGGCTCATGTATCACGGCTTCGAGCCGGAGCGGGAGCGGCTGCGGGAGTCCCTCACCACCGTGGGAAACGGCTACTTCGGCACCAGAGGCTGCTCAGAGACCAATCGGGCCGATGAGGTGGTCCACTATCCGGGAACCTACATCGCCGGGGTCTACAACTCCCTGCCCAGCGTGGTATTCCGAAAAACCATCACGAACAACGATCTGGTCAACTGTCCCAACTGGCTGCTGGTGGAGCTGGCCATCGAAAACGGGAAATTCCGCTCCCCTCTGGATTTCCAACTCATCGACTACCAGCAGGCCCTGGATATGCGAAAGGCGCTGATGAGCCGCCGCCTGACCTTCAAAGACAAGAAGGGCAGGATCACGACCATCACCTCCGAGCGGCTGGCCAGCATGGCCGATCCGCACCTGGGGGGATTGAGCTTCACCGTACGACCGGAAAACTGGTCAGGGGAAATCAGGCTTCGCTCCTGCCTGGACGGCACGGTTATCAACTACGGGGTTCCCCGCTACCGGGAGCTGAACTCCAAGCATCTGACCCCCATATCGGTAAGCGAGGCCGATGGGTCGATCAACCTGGAAGTCCAGACGGCAACCTCGAAAGTGAGGATCTATGTACAAGCCCGGCATGCCCTGCTCTGTAACGGCAAACCCGAGCAGGCGGAACGGCAGGTGGATCGCGATGTGGGGCTGATCGCCGAACGGTTCGGTTTCTCCGCCCGGGAGGGACAGGAGTACACCCTGGAGAAGATCGTCAGCCTCTACACCTCGAAAGACCGGGACGTCACCGACCCTCAAGGGTCTTCCCGGGCTTCCCTGGCGAAGAAGCCGGGTTTTTCCGATCTGCGGAACGCCCACGAGCGGGCCTGGCAGAGCCTCTGGGATCGCGCCGATATCCACGTGGAGGGAGACCGCTTCGCCCAACAGGCCCTGCGGCTGCACATCTATCACCTGCTCTGCACCGCAAGTCCCCACAACCGCCTTATCGATGCGGGCATGCCCGCCCGGGGTCTTCACGGAGAGGCCTATCGGGGTCATATCTTCTGGGACGAGCTGTTCATATATCCCTTCTACAATCTGCACTTCCCCCAGATCGCCCGCGCCCTTCTGCTGTACCGCTACCGGCGCCTGGAGGGAGCCCGGGAGTACGCCCATCAGCACGGCTACCGGGGCACCATGTACCCCTGGCAGACGGCGGACAACGGCCACGAGGAAACGCAAATCATTCACTTCAATCCCGTATCCGGCAAGTGGGATCCAGACCTCAGCAGCAGCCAGCGGCACGTTTCCATCGCCGTGGCCTACAGCGTCTGGGAGTACTTCTACTGCACAGGGGACCTGGAGTTCATCAACGAGTACGGGGCGGAGATCCTGGTCCTGACCACCCGCTTCTGGGCCAGCATTGCCGAATACAGCACGGAGGACAAACGCTATCACATCCGCGGCGTGATGGGCCCGGATGAGTTTCACGAGAAGTATCCCGATGCCGATGCCCAGGAAGGCGGCTTGAACGACAATGCCTACACCAACATCCTGGTGGGCTGGCTGATGCACAAGACCACCGAAACCCTCGAGTATCTTCCCAAAAAGGACATGCGCATCCTTGTGGAAAAAACAGGTTTCAAACCGGAGGAGATGGAGCTGTGGCGCGACATCGTGAGCAGGATGAACGTGGTCATCTCCAAGGAGCGGATCATCTCCCAGTTCGACGGCTACATGGATCTGAAGGAACTGGACTGGGAAGCGTACCGGAACAAGTACGGCAACATCGGCAGACTGGACCGCATCCTCAAGGCGGAGGGGGACTCTCCGGATCGCTACAAGCTTTCCAAGCAGGCGGATGTGTTGATGACCTACTACCTGCTGTCCCCCGGACAGGTGAAGAACATTCTCGAGCTGATGGGCTACAAGGTCGGAGACGAGCTGGAGCTGATGCGAAAGAATTACGAGTACTACGTTCAGCGCACCAGTCACGGCTCCACATTGAGCTTCATCGTGCACGCAGGGTTGCTGAAGTACCTGAAGGGCCATCGTAAGGACATGTGGCGCTGGTTCCACACCGCCTTGAAAAGCGACATCGAGGATATCCAGGGCCACACCACCGAGGAGGGAATCCATACCGGCGTGATGGGAGGAACCCTCGATCTGGTGTTCAAGGCCTTCGCCGGCATCAGCCTGTTCAAGGACGCGATCTTCTTCGAGCCGCAGCTACCCTTCCACTGGCGGCGGCTTTCCTTCAAGCTGTGCCACCGCCGCAACTGGTTTCAAGTCTCCCTCACCCCTGATGAGCTGACCGTTAAGAAGCTCACCGAGAGCAAGAAGGAGCCGGTGGATATCCTTGTGGGGGAAAAGCGCCACACAATCAAAGAGAAAGAGTCGGTGAGCATACGATTACCCGCCGGTTGACCTACCTCCGGACCAGCCGCTTGCGCCACCTGCGGTAGTAGGCGCTGCGCAGGCCCTCGGCACCGCGGTACAGGCGGTACGCAAGCGGCCGCAGGGCCACATCGTAGCAGCCCGGCCTGTTGAGCACCCGCCCGCCGAAACCGGTCTTGAAGCGATACAGACCGTGCATCGGGTGCTGTGGATCTTCACTCGGGGGAATCCCGAACAGGTCGTAGAAGCGGCAGCCCCGCTCCCGGGCCAACTGTATAGCCCGCCACTGCAGGCCGTAGCTGGGCATCAGGTTGCGTTTTCGATTCGAGGAGGCGCCGTACAGATACCAGGCACCCTCCCCCTTCACCGCAACGATGATCCCGGCCAACAACTCCCCCTCGTGTACGGCTGTCAAAAGGTACAGCTCCGGAGCTCCCTGCCCGTAGCTGCCGGCCAGGGAGAACAACGTCTTGTAGTAGCTTTCGCCGTGCAGGGTGATGCGGTCCCGGCGGGCCGTCTCCTCGTACAGCCGGTACCACGCGGACAGGGCAGAATCCAAATTTTCCGGCTCCGGGGCGGGCGAATCCGGCTCCCCGGGCCGAGAACAGGCAATCGAGATCTCCACACCTTTTTTGGCTGCCAGACGGATGTTGTAGCGGGTCTTGCTCTTCATGGCGGCCAGCAGCTGTGCTTCTCCGGTGGTAAGATCTAGGATTACCGTGCCGGGAGGCTGGATATCCATCGGTGCCTTGTGCAGATTCCGGGAGCTCGCCAGGGGTGGCGGATGATTGCCCGGGCCCTCCGTAGCCCAGGGCGGATCGTAGCGCAGGAACAGGCAACGGCCCAGGTGCGGCCGCAGAGCCTCGGCAAGATCGGGCAGAAAGCGCTCCGGTTCGATGACGGGTTCGCCCAGCTCCGGCCCATGAGGCACGTAGGCCAGCTCCATCCCCAGGGGCAGCCGGCGTATAAGAACGAGCAGATCGAACACTACGTCTCGGTTCCGACAGCGGAAGGCCCGAGCCCGCCAGCCGAGCTGCCGGCGGAAAGCACCCCAGAATCCGCTCTGCAGCAGGTTGCGGTTGCCGTCTAGATCCCCTAGCTCGGCCGCCTGTACATCGATCTTCATCGGTGCTCCGCTTCCAGGATCTCGGCTTCCACGCTTCCAATCACCTGCAGCAGGGCAAGGCTCAAAGAAGCCCAAACAGGTTGTGCGGGATCCATCACGCCGAGCCTGATCTTCAATCCGTAGGGGTTATTCCCGGGAAACGAGGGGTCCAGCCAATGCCACCGTCCTCCGCCGTACAGCTCAACCCAGGCATGTCCGATAAAGCCGCCTTCGGTCAGGATGAGACCGTAGGCCAGGCGCGAGGGTACACCCGTCTTTCGCAGGAGAGCGACCAGCAGCAGGGCATGCTCCGTGCAGTCCCCCTCCCTATTCGACAAAATTTCCTCCAGGCCGGCAAATCCGTAGGCCAGGGACTTGTTCTCGATAAAACGGTTCACCAGCCGCTCCAGGCAGAGTATTCGGCCCGGATCGATCCGGGTGGAAGGTCCTGAGCCGGCAACAGCCACGCGGCAGCGATTGAGCAACTCCTCCAGCCGGGGATCCGATATATCCAGGTGGAATCCCCCCTCCAGGTAACGCTGTACCTCGGGCGGAACCGCGGCTCCGGGCTCAGCCCAGCCGGCTGCCAGAGGGCTGTTCGCCAGGTGCAGCACCAGCTCGCTCACCCCTCCCCGGGCATCCTGCTCGGCGGACACGATCCGCAGCGGAGTGTAACCGGCTCCCGTCGGAGACCCCAGATCCTCCTCCGCGGCCCGAACCGCCCGGTACAGGGTCGCCACACCCCGGCCGCGAAACAGCACGGTGACCGCCCGAGTGCCCTCCAGGCGCAGATCCTCGAGCCCCTGGACTGCAACCGTCAGAGAGGCCACGTCGAACACGGCAGCGACCTCCTCCCCCGCCTCTGCATCCGCCGCTGCCCGGGGATCGCCCTCCAGGCGGAGGATCTCCAATTCCAGTCCCACCGGAGTTTTTGAGTAGAGGAGCCGGGCCTGTTCGTCGTAGACCTCGGTCGTGAGCACCCCGGGAAGGCCGGATGTTTGCTCCTCCACCAGCACGCCCCGGTGCGTCCGTCCCAGGGAGTCCGATAGCTCCCCCGGTCCGAGAACACGCAGGCGGAACTCCTCGATCTTCATGGTTTCGGGAGAAAAGAGCCGGTAATCGAGCTCCCCCTGCCCGGTTGGGCCGGTGATCAGGGCGGCGGTCTCACGGCCGACCGTGTACAGTCCCCTGGGCTTGTTCTCCAGGGGCAGAAAAATCTCATCCGCCTCATCGCCGCGGCGGAGTTGCACCTCGAGTTCTCCCTCCGCCACCCGGGCTTCGACCCGCTGGCGCTGACCGTTCATGTCGAGCTGGGAGCTCACCGATACGAGCTCGCCGCCCCCGGCCTCGATCCACACGTCCGTCTGGGTCATTGAAAAAGGAACTCCGAAGCGTCGGATCTCCATGGTCTGTTCGATTTCACTGCGGATCAGCCCCTCGGCGCCTTGCCAGGTCGTCTGATGAAGGAACCCGACTGTAATGCTGTCCAGCAGGAGAGAGTACCAATGCTCTTCGAGCTTGTCCTGAGCGTAGGTCAGGAGGGGGAGGAAGAGGAAAAGCAGGAGCAGCCGCTTCATGGTCGGCGCCTTCAACGGGGACAGCTGGCCAGCACACCCGGGGCTAGCGCACCTGGCCCGTTTTCACTTTATCCGTGGTGACGGTTTTCCCCGCGCATTCCAGGGGAACATCATCGATCAGCACCTGATTGTCCCGTACCTGAATCGGAATCGAGAAAAATTCCTCGATATCGATCTCCTCCTTGGGTTGTGCCGGCCCCTGCAAGCCGGTCAGGCCGACCGGATCTCCCGGATGGGCATGGTCGGCAAACAGCACCTCCACGGTTTTACCGTCGTCGGCGGCCAGGAGCATGCCCCGACTTTCCACGCCCCGCAAGCGGGCGGGCTTGAGGTTGGTTACCAGCAGGACGTTTCGCCCCTGCAGCTCATCCGACCGATAGTAGGGAACCAGCCCGGAGACGATCTGGCGGATTTCACCGCCCAGATCCACTGTCTCGATGTACAGTTTATCCGCCTTGGGATGTTTCTCCACCTCGGTGATGCGGGCCACCCTCAGATCCACCCGGGAGAGGAATTTCTGGGCTATCAGTGATGCTTGAGCCATGGCCTGCCCCCCTGAAAATTTCATCTTGAAGTTTTCGATTTCCCGGTCTTCCAGCTTGCGGAACAGAAGCTCCGGCGCCTGTACCGCTTCGATTCCGGATAGAGCCCCGAGATCCCCGCTCCCGGTTCCTTCCGTGCCGAGAAAGGAGTGGATCTTTTCAGCCGTGTCGGGCAGATAGGGATGGATCAGCACGGCCAGGTCCCGGATCAGGTATACCAGATCCCGCAGTAAGCCTGCGGTTTTTTCGCGATCCTGCTTGACCAGCTTCCAGGGCTCCTCGTCCTGGAAGCGCTTGTTGCCGATCGAGGAGAGGGCGAAGATCCGGCGCAGAGCATCCCGCAGCTCGATCCGCTCCAGAGCGTCGAGAATCTCCTTCTCCACCTGTTCGACCTCATGCCAGAACGCCGCCGAAGCCTTTTCAGCCTCCGCCCTCCCGGAACCCTCCGGTGCCGCTCCGCCGCGCTCCGGCCACGCCACCTTGCCGTCGAAGTAGCGCTTGACAAAGGTCAGGGTCCGGTTCACCAGGTTGGCCAGGTTGCCGATCAGCTCCCCGTTGACCTTCTCCTGGAAATCCTTCCAGGTGAACTGGGAGTCCGCCTTCTCCGGTCGGTTGTAGAACAGGTAGAAGCGCCAGACATCTGCGGGAATTCCCGATTCCACCGCGTCGGTGCCGAACACGCCGACGCCCCGGGTCTTGGAGAACTTGCCGCTCTCGTAGTTGAGGTACTCGCTGGAGGACATGCTGTGCAGGAGCGTCCAGCTCTCTCCGGAGCCGATCAGCGAACAGGGAAAGATGACGGTGTGGAAGGGGATGTTGTCCTTGCCGATGAACTGGACCAGCTTCACCTCTTCAGGATTCTTCCACCACTTCCGCCAGTCATCGGTGAGGTTGGCCGTGATGGAGATATAGCCGATCGGGGCATCGAACCACACGTAGAAGACCTTGTTCTCGAATCCCTTCTTGGGCACGGGGATGCCCCACTTGAGATCCCGGGTGATGGCCCGCTCGTGCAGACCGTCCCGGATCCAGGCCTGGGTCATCTGCACCGCATTCCTGGCCCAGGCGCCCTCCTGGGAGGTCTTGCCCATCCACTCCTCCAGCCTGGGCAGGATGGCGGGCAGATCGATGTACAGGTGGCTGGTCTCCCGCCTCACCGGGGTGGTGCCGCACACCCCGCAGCGGGGCTCCACCAGGTCGGTGGGATCGAGAAGCTTGCCGCAATTCTCGCATTGATCGCCCCTGGCTTCCGCATAGCCGCAGTGCGGGCAGGTTCCCCGCACGTATCGGTCCGCCAGGAAGCGGTCGCAGTGCTCGCAGTAGGTCTGCTCCTCGGTTTTTTCCTTTATATAGCCGTTTGCGTCCAAACCGAGGAAGATCGACTGGGTGATCTCGGTGTGCTTGGGCGTGGAGGTGCGCCCGAAGCTGTCGAAGGCGATGTTGAACCACCGGTACACCTCCGCGTGCACCTTGTAGTAGCGGTCGCAGAGCTCCCGGGGGGTGATGCCCTCCTCCAGAGCCTTGGTCTCGGTGGCCGTGCCGTACTCGTCGGTTCCGCAGACGTACAGCGTGTCGTAGCCCCGCAGTCGGCAGTAGCGGGCGTACACGTCCGCGGACAGCACCTGGATCAGGTTTCCCAGGTGGGGGATGTTGTTTACGTAGGGCAGCGCCGAGGTGATGAGTATCTTCTTCATGGGTACACTACTATATTTACAGAGTTCCCGCAGAGTCAAGTCCGCCCCGAAGGTGCCGTCCTCGGCAGGCGCCGACCAGGCGCGCGCGGCCAGTGGTGCCGGTACCCCGGCAGCGGCCGGCGGCAGACGCCCAGGCCTCCGTACGCGCTTCAGCCGCCCAGGGCTTCCTCGTACATGGCTGCGATATTCTGCGGCGGGACATCGGCCTGGAGGTTGTGGATCGGGGCGAACACGAATCCGCCGCCGGGCTGCATCACCTCCACACGGTGCCGCACGTCCCGACGAACCTCCTCCGGGGTTCCCCGGGGAAGCACGGTCTGCACGTCCGCGCCCCCGCCCCAGAACACGATGCGCTCGCCGAAGCGCCCTTTCAGGGTCTCCACCTCCATGTGAGCCGCCGAGGTCTGCAGAGGATTGAGGATATCCACGCCTATTTCGATGAAATCCTCGATGAATTCGTACACCGAGCCGCAGGAATGGAGAAACACCTTAGCGGGGCACAGGGCATGGGCGGTGCCGTAGATCTCCTTGAGCAGGGGTTTGACGAGGGAGCGAAACAGCCGGGGATCGATCTGCGGGCCGTTCTGGAAGCCCAGATCATCCCCGAACCCGATCACCTGGATATACTCGCCCACCGCATCGAGGTACAGCTTCAAATCCCGGATCACCGCTTCGGTCAGGCGTTCCAGCAGGCGGCGGCTGAACCGCGGCTCCCCGGCCAGACGCATGAAGAAGGTGTCGAAGCCGCTTAAGTATTGGCCGGTTTCAAAGATGCTGCCGTTAAACCAGCCGAACAGGGCCTTGTCCGTATTTTCGTACAGATCCCGGGCCCGCTTTCGCAGGTATCCTAGCTCCTCCCGGCCGATCCGGGGCAGGTGGTAGCGCTCCAGCTCCTCCGGGTCGCCGGTATCGATATCTGCCAGCGGAAAATGAGCGGGAACGAAGGAGCCGCTTCCCGGGCTGAGGATGTTGGTCATCACCTCCCCTTCAAAGAGCTTCCAGGTGCCATCCTGCTCGATGAGCGGCCGGAACCCGGCGGGAAACAGAGCGGGAGATCCGTCCGGCAGGGGATGAGCCTTCCAGCGGCCGCTCAGGGGAACACCGGGGGCTGCGTAGTAGCGGTCGATCGGCAGAACGTCGATGCCCCAGGCGTCGATCAACTCCGGCTCGATCTCGGCCAGCAGAAGGATGATGTTGGTCACCTTGACCGCATCAGAGGCGAAGCGCCAGCCTCGGCCGGAGAGATAACCCTTGAGTCCGGCATAGGCCATGGCGTTGATGCCGGTCACGATCGAAGCGCCCAGATCAATGGGAAGGCGATCCGGCTGCTTGTGGTTGATCGCCGCGGTTACGCGCTCCCGGGATGTCATGGGCATGCCTCCCATGGGCCGTTGGATTCCCTCTGCTTGACCGTGGGGTGGCAGAGCAGTACATTTAGAGCAACTGCCAAAGGATTCACGTTTGTGAGTCTATCCGATGATCTGACCGAAGCGCAATCGGGCTGAGGCTGCTTCGGAGCTTCACGGGCCGACCAGCGGCCGCGTGTATGCGCAATCTCGAGCTGGAAACTATCAAGTAAAAGGAGGGTTTATGTCAGAACGTGACGTAACTCCTGGAAGAACGCCCAGACGCCTGACACCAAGAGCGATCATCATCATAGTCGTGGTCATTCTGGCGCTGATCACGGTATTCTCCAGTTTCTTCATCGTTGACCCGCAGGAGACGGCCGCCGTGCTGCTGTTCGGCCGCTTTACCAGAATGGCCGAGCCGGGTCTGCACTTCAAGCTTCCCTTCGGAATCGAGAAGAACTACAACGTGCCGACTCAGGTGGTCCTGAAACAAGAGTTCGGCTTTCGCACCGAACGGCCCGGGATCACCACGATCCGGGCGGCTCAGGACTTCCCCCACGAGTCGATCATGCTCACCGGGGACCTGAACCTCGTGGATGTGGAGTGGATCATCCAGTATCGCATCGTGGATGCCTACAACTGGCTGTTCAAGGTGCAGGAGAAGGAAAAGACGATCCGGGACATCAGTCAATCGGTGATCAACCAGCTTGTCGGGGACCGGACGGTCTTCGATGTCATTGGTGCCGAGCGGGCCAACATCGAAGCCCAGGGCCAGGACCATATGAACGAGCTGTTCAGCAAATACGAGCTGGGCATCCGGGTCACCACGGTGAAGCTGCAGAATATCGTACCCCCTGCAGGTTCGGTACAGGCGGCCTTCGAGGATGTCAATAAGGCCATTCAAGATAGAAACCGACTGATCAACGAAGGTCAGGAAGCCTACAACCAGGCCATCCCCAAAGCCAAGGGTCAGGCCGAACAGCTGATCCAAGAGGCCCAAGGATACGCGATAGAACGGGTCAACAAGGCTCAAGGCGATGTAGCCCGATTCGCCCGGGTGCTGGACGAATACACCCGCAATCCCGGCGTCACCCGAACCCGTCTGTACTACGAGATGTTCGAAGAGGTATTCAAGGATGCGGAGAACGTCGACCTGATCGACAAGAACCTGCAGAACTTCATCCCCTTCAAGGCTATCGATTCGACTCCTGCAGGAGGTGCCCAATGAAAAAGACTATTACGGTACTGGTGGTAGTAGCTGTCATCTTCATCCTCTTTCTGATCACCGGGCCCTTCTACGTCATAGAAGAGGGGGAGCAGGCGGTGGTCATCCGCTTCGGCCGCATCATTTCGATCGAACAGGAAGCGGGTTTGAAGATCAAGGTCCCCTTCGTGGACAACGTAAACAAATTCCCCAAGAAGATCCTGGCCTGGGACGGGGAATCCCAGCGGATCCCGACAAAGGAGAACCAGTTCATCTGGGTGGACACCACCGCCCGCTGGAAGATCACCGATCCCAAGCTTTTCTACGAATCCGTCGGCACCATTAATGGTGCTCAGTCCCGTCTGGACGACGTGATCGATTCGGCGGTGCGCAAGATCATCTCACGAAACTCCCTGGTGGAGGCAGTGCGGAATTCGAACGTGATCAACGAGATCGATCGTCCCAGCGTCTACCAGGCGGGAACTGAGATCGAGGGGCAGGCGGCGCAAACCCTCGGCATCGATACGACCATCGTTTACGAAGAAATCCAAAAAGGCCGTGCCGCTCTCTCAGCGGAGGTGTTCGATGAGTCCAGCATCATTACTCCCCAGTACGGGATCGAGCTGATCGACATCATCGTCCGCCAGATCAAGTACTCCGACGAGCTCACCGAGAGCGTTTACCGGCGTATGATCGCAGAAAGGAATCAGATCGCCCAGGCCTTCCGCTCCGACGGCGAGGGAAAGAAGGCGGCGATCATGGGTGAGATGCAGCGGGAGCTGCTTTCGATTCAATCGGAGGCCTACCGTACGGCCCAGACGACAAAGGGTGAGGCAGACGCCCGGGCGGCGGCGATCTACGCCAACACCTACAATCGGAATCCGGATTTCTACGAATTCTGGAAGGCCGTGGAGTCCTACAGGACCATGCTGCCCAAGTTCCGCAAGACCCTGACCACCGAACCGGAGTACTTCAAGTACCTCTACGATCAGTCGGGTCGTTGATATCGATAGCATGGCTGATCGCTGGGCCGGACCCTCCGGCCGCAAGATTGACCTTGAGTAACCATCCAGACCCGCGGTCCCTCGGCCGCGGGTTTTATTTTGTTCACAGCGCTTGAGGCGAGGTGATTGAAAGAGCTATCAAACCTCGTTCATAAAACCACTTGACAAAGGGTACCCTCGGTGGCAGACATTGCTCAGAAGGAGCAACCATGGAACTGAAGACAAAATCATACGGAACTACCCCCGAAGGGACAGAGGTCGACATCTATACTCTGAAAAACTCCTCGGGCATAACGGCCAGGGTGATCACCTACGGCTGCATCATCACCTCCGTCCAGACGCCCGATAGGAGCGGAAAAATCGGGGAGATCACCCTCGGCTTCGACTCCCTGGAGGGCTATCTGGCCCGACACCCCTACTTCGGCGCCCTGGTGGGTCGATTCGCCAACCGCATCGCCGCCGGAAGATTCGAGTTGGAGGGCAAACGATACACTTTGGCTTGCAATGAAAAGGGGAGGAATCATCTTCACGGCGGCAATGTGGGCTTCGACAAGCGGGTCTGGACGGCGGAGCAGCTCCGTGATGCCGGCAAGGTCGGGGTGCGCTTCTCCTATACGAGCCCGGATGGCGAGGAGGGGTATCCCGGGGACCTCGAGGTCACCGTAACCTATTCGCTCAATGAGGAGAACGAGCTGACCCTGAACTACAGGGCGGAGACGACCAGGGCCACACCGATCAATTTGACCAACCACACCTACTGGAACCTGGGCGGTCCGGGGTCCGGTACGATCTACGACCACCTTCTCTCCCTCAACTGCTCCCGCTACGTTCCTGTAAACGAGCGGCTGATCCCCACCGGGCAGGTACTCCTGGTGGAGGGCACGCCCCTGGACTTCCGGAAGCAGAAGGCAATCGGTCGGGATATCGATCAGATTGCGGTCGGCTACGATCACTGTTTCGTTGCGGACAGGGAGGGCGAGGGACTGGCGACCATCGCCCGAGTGGTTGATCCGGCCAGCGGTAGGGGCCTGGAGATCTCCACCACCAAACCGGCGGTCCAGTTGTACACGGGCAATTTTCTCGATGGTATTCGCGGTGCCGGAGGTACGGTCTTCAACAAGCACACCGCTCTCTGTCTGGAAACCGAGTACTACCCGGATGCGGTGAATCATCCCGAGTTTCCCTCGGCGGTTCTTAGCCCCGGCGAGATCTACAGTCACACCACAGTCCACCGCTTCTTCAGAGAGTGATCTTCCTCTGTTTCACAGCCATTCTCGTCCTGGCAGTGAGCGGCCAGGTGTTTCCCTCCTTTCTGACCCGCCTGGGTGGTGATTCCGTGCAGCAGGGAATGCTGCTATCAGCACTGTTTTTTTTCTTCCCGGCTGCTTCCGTAACATCGGGTATCGTGGCCGACCGTATCGGCAAGGTGAGGGTCGTAGCCTTCGGCGCATTATTGGTCGCTCTGCCCCTTGGCCTAATCGTCGTATTTCAAGACGTTTGGGTCCGCGCCGCGACCCTGCTTCTTTTCGGCATCGGTGGCGGGATCATGGAGAGCCAAAGCTCTGCCCTGCTCACCGACATCAGTCCGGCCCGGGAACGGTCCATCATAAACCTGTCGCAGGTCCAGTTCAGCGTCGGTGCTGCAGCGGGGCCGTTCCTGCTGGTGCTGATCTATTCAGCCACCGACCGGCTGCCTATCTCCGCCGTGTTTCTTTTTCTGGCGGCGATCAACGTGCTGCTGGCCGGAAGCTTCTTTGTGGTCAGAAAGCCGGCCCTGGCCCCCCTCCACCACGAAGCCCTGGGCCTGAGAAAGCTCCTAAAGAATCGGATTCTCCTGGCCATGGCCCTGTGCATCTTCCTGTACGTGGCCGCGGAGATGGGCACGGCGGCCTGGCTGGCCAAATACGGGGAGATCCACCTGGGTCTGTCCCGGGAGCTGGCCCCCGTATGCATAACGATCTTCTGGGGCAGCCTGGGGCTGAGCCGGGCCCTGGTAGGCGTGCTCACCCATCGCATCCCGGATCGAACCGTCCTGATCCTGGCGGCTGTACTGAGCATCGTTGCCCAGCTGTTCGCCTTTTCCGTAAGAAGCACAGCGGCCTCTCTGGTGGGGATCGGAATCCTCGGTTTCGGCATGGGCTGCGTCTGGCCGACCCTGGTCGCTCTGGCGGGCAGTCGATTCAGGGGTGACAGCGGAAGCGCCGTAGGGATCATGGTGGCCGCAGGTGCGCTGTCCATTCCTCTGGTACAGATGACTGTCGGATTCACCTCCCGGCCCGATATTCTGGGCTTGAAAAACACGCTGCTGGGGCTGGCCGTCCTCAGCGCTGTGAATCTGCTGCTCATCCTGCGGATCTTTCGCCGTTCGCCCTCCAAGAACGGACAAAGCTGACGGTTCGGCTCAGATTTATTATCTTAGCCCTATGAAACGCAACAAACTCCGAATTGTTTTGATAATAGTCGGTATTTGCATAGCCCGGATCGGGTGGACTCAGGGCTCCCTGCCCACGGAGAGGATCCGGCTGCCCGAAGGGTTCAGGATCGAGGTCTACGCCACCGGGTTGAACACCGCCCGGGAATTGAGCTTCGCACCCGACGGTATCCTTTTCGTCGGCTCGAAGAGCGGAGAGGTCTACGCGGTTCGGCCGAACGGTGAAACCCTGACCGTAACCCGGGGGCTGAGCATGCCCGTAGGTCTGGATTTCTTCGAGGGGGATCTGTACATCTCCTCCATCTCGGAAATCGTGAAGATCGAAAACGTCCTGGCCAATCTGGACACAAATCCGAAACCCCGGGTTCTGATCGACACCCTTCCCCGGGACCGGCATCACGGCTGGAAGTTCATCAAGGTCGGTCCGGACAGGAAGCTCTACGTACCGGTGGGGGCACCCTGCAATGTCTGCCAGCAGGAGGACGAGCGCTACGCCAGCATCCTGCGCATGAATCTGGACGGCAGCGATGTCGAGCTGGTAGCCAGCGGGGTGCGCAACACAGTCGGCTTCGACTGGCATCCGCAGACCGGGGAGCTGTGG
>Ga0307442_1000486_pt1 | contig 19199 bp, 19 predicted proteins | sample SalMarWE160430MG_FD_202143 | JGI IMG/M metagenome (GOLD analysis project Ga0307442, IMG submission 202143) | Salt marsh sediment microbial communities from the Plum Island Ecosystem LTER, Massachusetts, United States - WE1604-30 | ecosystem: Environmental > Aquatic > Marine > Intertidal zone >...
CCGTCGATATACGCTGGTTTTCCAGGGCATCCCGGCCGGCCTGGCTGAAGCAGCGCTCCTGCAGCGCCTGCCGGACACGCCGGAACTCCAGGAGATCAAGTGTATGGGGATCCAGGGAAGGCTTTGGTGAACGCTTCGACATCCTCGTAAATCCTCAAATAGCTTTCATAACGGTCCGGATGGATCACTCCTCTGTCCACGGCCTGCCGTACGGCGCACTCCGGCTCGTCCACGTGCCTGCAGCTGGGGTAGGAGCATTGCTCGGCGATCGCTACGAACTCCGGGAAGTAGAAGGCCAGGTCCCGGGCTTCTACCCCGGCGATCTCCAGCTCCCGGATGCCGGGGGTGTCGATGATCGGAAAATCCGCATCGACTCGAATCAAGCTGGCGAAGCTGGTCGTGTGGCTGCCCCGGTCGTACTTGCTGGAGATCTCACCCACGGCCAGATCCAAACCGGGAAACATCCTGTTGAGGAGGGTGGATTTCCCGACCCCGGATTGACCGCAAAAAACAGCCACCCTGCCTTTTATTTTTCGGCGCAGTTCCGCTACCCCTCTGCCGGTGAGGGCCGAGGTCAGAACCACGGGATAACCGATCCGTTTGTAGTTGCGGATCCGCTCCTTTGCCTCCGCGCTCAGGGAAAGATCGGATTTGTTTACTACGATCAGAGGCTCGAGCCGATCGGCGCTGACCAGGAGCCTGTCGATGAAGCGCGGCCGAAAGGGAGGGGATTGGGTCGAGCTGACGCACACCAGGACATCAGCATTGGCGGCCAGAACCTGGATGGAATTACGTTTTTTGTTCCAGCGTACCAGGGAACTTGAGCGGGGACTGCGCTCCACGATCCAACCGACCTCCTTCGAGTGCGGATCGGAGTGAAGGCGGACGAAATCACCCACCGCGATCGGATTGTAGACGTTGCTCTCCGACTTCAAGACCTTGCCCTTGATTCGGCACTGCAGCTGCCGGCCGTCTACCTCTACGGTGTAGATGTTGTTTATACCGTAGAGCACCTGTCCGCTCTGAAGCTCGTGGTTCACCGACTCGCTTCCTCCAACAGGCCGCAGTAGCGCAGATCAAAGTGCCGCGCAAAGGCGCGGTAGCGCTCCTGCTCCCCCGCCCCCCCGTGCAGATAAAGCTCCGCGCGTTGCCCAGACAGCGGGCCTTCTGCTGCATCGCGGGAGGTCCGTGTGGTCAGCGGCCCGGCATGCCCTCCGGGGCCGCTGTTGCCGCTGAGCCGATCACCCGGGCCACGGGGCTCACTCCCGCCCGCCAGAAGCGTAACGATGCGCCGGGTCACCCCTTCACGGGAATCTATCAGCGTGACCCGGTCCGTCAGAACTGTGCGGAACTCCCGCTCCAGAAGCACGAAGTGGGTACAGCCCAGGACCACGGCCTGCACCTCCCGCCGAAGCAAGGGGGAAAGGGCCTTGCGCACCGCGGCGAGGCGTTCGCCCGGATCGGCTGACAAGAAACGGTACTCCGTGAATTCCACCAGGTCGGCCACGGGGACTTTGATCACCTCGCGACCGTCTGCAAACTCCTGGATCAGCCTCTCCAGGTAGGGACCGGAGGCCGTCTGCCGGGTGGACACGACCGCCAGTTTTCCCCGCTCCAGGGACAGGGCGGCGGGCTTCACCGCCGGTACCACGCCTACGAAGGGGATGGAGAAATGCTCCCTCAAGGCCTGCAGGGCGACCACGGAAGCGGTATTGCAGGCGATCACCGCCAAACGGGGATCGAAACGCTCTACCGCCAGAGAAACGGCCTCCAGAACCACCTGGCGGACAAGCTCCGCCGGTTTCTCACCCAGAGGGAAGTTCTCCCTGTCCGCCAGATAGATGTAGCGCTCTGCGGGTAGACGAGCCCGGGCGGCCGCCAGGTAGGGCAGCCCACCCGCTCCGGAATCGTAGAACAGCAACGGTTTACTCACCATTCCCGAACAGCTTCAGAAAATCCTCTCTGGTGTGCTCTTTACCGCCGGCGGCCGCCCCGTCCGCCGGGGCGGAATCCTTGAACCTGAAGTAGTCGCAGAAGTTGCTCCTGTCCTTATCCCGCACCGGTTCGGCCGAGGTTTCCAGGCAGTCGTTATGAACCCCTTTGCTGTAGAAGCGGCAGTTGTAGCAGATCTTCAGATCCTTGCCGCAGGAAATACAGGTGGAGGACCGGTGCACCTCCATCTTGTCATCCAACTTGGTCCCACAGAAATGACAGATCCTCATGTTGAAAAATAGTACACGCAAAAGCGGCCGGCGCGCAACTGCAGGCCGGGGAGCGAAGGGACCGTGGGAGGAACCCTTGCCCGTTCCGACAGGCTCGAAAGCAGTTTGACAACTCCCGGCTTAGGTGTTTCAATCAGAGTATGTTTTCGCTCCGGCTCTGTAGCGCGAAGAAGTGCAACAACTGGGCGCTCTATCAGCGGGAGGTCTGCAGGAAGCACCTGGAGGATCCGCAGGCCTACGACCGGGAGTTAGCCGCTGTGCTGTCCGGCTCCGCCACCGTCTCGGACCTGAATCTCTCCTCCGTAGCGCTGAAGGATCTGGATCTGAGCGGCAAGAGCATCGAGCGCTGCATCCTCTCCCAAACCGATCTCCGACGGGTTAACTTTGCCGACAGCCGCATCCGTCTCGTCTTTATGGATTTTTCCGTGCTGGAGAACTGCTCGTTTAGAGGCGCCAAGCTGTCCAACGTGGTCCTGGCAGGTGCGCGTATCGAGGACTGTGATTTCTCCGGATCCGACATCCTTCACTGCAACTTCTGCGGCAGCCAATGCCGGGAGACGCTCTTTGACGGATCCGATCTGTACGCCAGTCGTTTCATAGCTTCCGACTTGGAGCGGGTCGGCTTCAAAGACTGCAATCTCAAGCAGGTCAGGTTCGAACATGCCCGCATCGCCGAGGCGGATTTCCGCTATTCGAACACGGAAGACGCATTTTTCGAGAAAAAGGCGCAGCAACTGTGAGGTTTTTCAGCTATTTTTCGGTGCACCACTTCTCCAACTGCTATCTGATCGGACCGGAGGGCCCCGGTGATGCGGTACTTATAGACGCCGGGGTGTTCGACGAGGGGTTGCTCAAGATCATTGAGGACAACGGCCTGTACGTCCGCTGGGTTCTGATCACCCACCTGCATCACGGACATATCCAAGGCCTTCAGACCCTGCAGAAGATCTACGAGGCCGGCATCCATGCCCTTGATGCGGAGCAGCTGGAGGTCCCTGTACAGCCGATCTCAGAAGGCAAGCCTCCCGACTGCGGACCCTTCTCCTTTCGGGTCCTGGAAACCCCGGGACACTCCAACGATTCGGTGTGCTTCCTCCTGGACGGCATGCTGTTTACCGGGGACAGCCTCTCGGCGGGGTCCGTCGGCCGGACCGCTACCGGTTACCAGAGAGCGCTGCTGCTCTCATCGATCCGCAAGAAAATACTGAGCCTGAAGGAGGACGTGCTCATCTTTCCCGGGCATGGCCCACCCACGCGTCTGGCTATCGAGCGTCGTTTCAATCCCTATCTGGAAGAAAAACTGTAGAACTCCTCGAATCGATCCGGTACGGGTGCCTCGAAGGTCCGGGGTTGCAGCTCCCCGGGGAGCTTGATCCTAAGTCTATGGGCGTGGAGCATCAACGGCCAGGTACCCCGGCCTCCTGCTTTCCAGCCGTACAACCGATCACCCACGATCGGGCAGCCAAGATGCGCCATGTGCACACGCAGCTGGTGTGTTCTCCCGGTTCGGGGACGCAGGGATACGAGGGTGAAGCCGTTGATGCTCCTCAGCTCCCGGTAGAAGGTCAGAGCCCGCCTGCCCGGGGGAGCGCCGGAACCCGGTAGCAGGCAGGTGAAGCGCTTACGATGATGTGGATCCCGGGCCAACCAGGTATCGATGCGTCCCCGGCCGGCTGGGAGGCTTCCCTCCACAACCGCCAGATAACGCTTCATCACGGTACGCCGGCGGAACTGTTCAGAGAGGAATTCCCGGGTTTCCGCATTTTTAGCCGTGATGATCACCCCGGAGGTATCCTTGTCCAGCCGATGGACGATACCCGGTCTGCCTTCATCCGTGGCAAAGCCGTTCCTCAGACCCGCGTAGTGCCAGAGCAGGGCGTTTACTAAAGTGCCGCTCCAATTGCCCCCGGCCGGGTGAACCACCATACCCTGCTCTTTGTCGATCACCAGGACATTGACGTCTTCGTAGAGTATGCAAAGCTCTATCTGTTCGGGCTCAAGCTGCAATCCCGGTTCCTCACCGTAGGTGATCTCCAGCCGGTCCCCGGGACGCAGGTGTTTGCTCACCTTGGCAGCGCTGCCATTTACCCGTAAAGCCGTGACCCGGTGCCTGACCTGACTGCGGGAAAACAGCTTCAGGACATCCGCGATATAGGCGTCGATCCGCGTATTTTCGGGGATGGTGCGGGGAATCCGGACCTCGATGTGCTTCGCTTTGGAGCTGCTCAACGCTCGGGACGCTTTTCCTTTGCCTTTCCGATAATGTAGTCCGCCACAGCGATAAGCATGGAAGCGGATACGGCGGTCACCAGTATGCCCGCGATCTCACGACGTTCGTACGGCACCGGGTCGGACGAACGGATCGGCCAGGGGGTGTATCTATAGAGATCGGAATCACCATAATGATCGATATAACGGGAGATGTCGAAGACCTCCAGGGTCAGAAAGAGGGTTATCGGAAAGCTGCCGAACATGACGATTTCAGCACGCCGGAGGTTCCGCAGAAAAGGGGGAAACTCCTCCTCTTCGTACTCCTCCGGTTCGCCGTCCCCCGCACCCACCTGCTGGGCAGCCACGGGCAGGGCCAGAACAAGCAGGGCGAGAAAGATCAGACCCGGGATCCTGATCATTGTCCCCCTCCGCGGTGGCCGAACAGCGCGGTTCCCAGCCGTATCAGGGTCGCTCCCTCCTCTATGGCGATCTCGAAATCTCCGGACATCCCCATGGAGAGGGTATCCGGGGACAGCTCCGGATAGCGGCTCTGAAGGCCCTCGCGGCACTCCCGCAAAGAGGTAAAAGATCGTCGCATCCGGTCCCGATCGGTCGTGAACGGCCCCACGGTCATCACTCCCCGGATCCTCAAAGCTTCCAACCGGGCGATCCGTTCACACGCCCGCCAGAGCTGCTCGGCCTCGGCGAAGCCGAATTTCGTCTCTTCCCCGGAGGTGTTCAGTTCCAGCAGGATATCCATCGTTGCCTCCAGGTCGGCGCAGTGGCGGTTCAGCGCTTCGGCGGTTTCCAGCTTGTCGATCGACTGCACGCAGCGAAACAGGGAAGCGGCTATCCTAGCCTTGTTGCGCTGCAGATGTCCGATCAGATGCAGCTCGAGCTGCGGATCATCGGCCAGGGATCGATACTTACCCTGAGCCTCCTGGATGCGATTTTCTCCGAACAGGGTCAACCCCGCCTGTCTGGCTGCCTCTATATACTCGAGCGGGAAGGTCTTAGTGACCGCCATCAGGCGGATTTCCCCGGGATCTCGCCCGGAACGGCGCGCCGCTTCGGCCATCCGCTCCCGGACCAAGCGAAGATTATCTGCCAAGACACTAGGATCGAGGCTCATAATCTAAAGCCTGCTCCTACCAGCGCAGTTTGGCAACGGGAGGATAGGCTTTACGAACCGCGATCGTCAGGGGAATCGCTCCCACCACTCCGATCAAGTTTTGCAGAAGGTTCCAGGGAAGCTCGAACAAAGCCGCTCCCACACCGAGCATGAGTATCTGGGCGATCAGGTAGCCTCCGGCCATGACAATGGTGCCCGCCACGGCGGCAATCAGCCAAAACGGATTGAAGGTCGCCGGCTTCCCGGGCCGGGCGACCGAGGCGATCAGACCGGCCACCAGCCCCTGCAGCCCGTGGGCCAGCAGAGAGATCGGGGCCCATTGGGAATAGCCGGAGATGAGATCCGTAATGGCCGTGCCCAACCCTCCAGCCACCAGGGCGCTGACCGGACCGAAGGTGAAGGACGTGAAGTAGATGATCACGTCCCCCAGGTTCAGATACCCCCCCGTACGGGCAATCGGTATCCGCACCATGTAGGTGAACACGGCGGTGAGAGCGGTGAGTATCGCCAGGGAGGCGATCCGGAAAGCCGGACTTCCCGCGATTCCCGCTTTTCTTTGGTTATCGCTCATACCTCAGAATTATAATGCAATCCTTCACTTAGGGGAACAGCAGGACCGAAATAACTAGAACAGCAACCGCTGCGGCGGTAATCACCCCCTCGCCAAGCAGGGCTCCACCTCTTTTCAAGGTGTGGTAGGAGCTGCGGGGATTCTTCCGGCCCACGCCGCGGCATTCCAAAGCCATGGCCAATGTGGGGATCCGCCGCACCGAGAGGATCAGCACCGAGGTCAGGATCGGAATCGCCTCCCGCAGCCTTTTGAACAGTCCCCTCCCCTGCCGACGTGCTCCCACGGCCCGGCTTCCCTCTTCCCGCACCGCCAGGCGCAGCTGGTGGGCGTCCCTCACCTGATCGTAGAGGGTCCGGATCGTCGGGATGTAGCCCAGTGCCAGGCTGAGAACAAGAGACATCGTATAGGGCAGGCGGAACCAGCGAAGGGCCAGGATCATCTGGTCCGGATCCGTGGTGCCGATGAACAGGTAGAAGACCATGGTGATGCCGCTGAAACGAACCATCAGGCGCAGGGCCAGCAGCAAACCGTTAACGCTCAGCACGGTGAAGCCCCGGATGGTGAGCAGCGCGATTCCCTCCCTGTAAAAAGGCGGGGTCAGGAGCAGGACAAGGATCAGGATAGGGAGGATCAGGCGGATCGGGCGCAGGGTGTTGGGGATGCCGAGGAAGACCCAGCTCAGCGCAACCACTACGGCCAGATAAGCCGCGAGGTACCCGACCCGGATCGGCAGGAAGAACAGCACCAGGAAGGCGAGGAGCAGCAGCGTCTTGGCGCGTGGATCGTAGCGATGCACGGCCGTGGCTCCCCTCTTCCCGTAGACCTGGGCGATCACACGAACCTCCCGGATCTGAGCTCCGCCACCTCATCGGCCAGTGCGCCTGCAAGGCGGTGGTCGTGCGTGATGAATACCAGGGCACCCGCCTTTTTTCGGAAGATGTGCACCATCCGGGCGAAATCGTCGACACTCAAACCCGAATCCCCCTCGTCTATGATCATCAGCGGGCGCTCCAGCAGGTGGTATACGCCGGCCTGGAGCTTCTTCCGGATCCCGTAGCTCATCAGAGAGGGAGGAGCCTCGCCGGCGGGCAGACCGAACAGGGAGACGGTTTCCTGAACCCGACGGTTTATCTCCTCCGCCGTCAGGCTCATGTGCTTCAATCCCAAGGCCAGCTCTTCGAAAACCGTGGGCAGAAAGATCTGCAGATCCGGATCTTGAAACAGGTAGCCGGTATAGCGGTTCAGCTCTTCCGCGCCGGCCGGTTGGAGAATCCCCCCCCTGCGGATGCGAATCTGCCCCGCTCCCGGGCTGAGCAGACCGCAGAGCAGGCGCCCCAGAGTCGATTTTCCCGACCCGTTGTCCCCCACGATGGCCAGGACCCGTCCTGCTGTCAGCCGCAGGTGTCCGATCTGGAGAGAGAAAGCCGGCCCGCTGCCGCGGCCCTCATCCTCATAGCGGAAATACAGATCCTCGGCCACCAGAAGTGCGTCATCCTCCGGTACGGCGGCCTTCGCAGGCGCTGTGGATACCCGCTTGCCTGCCGATAATCGCTCCGGTGATGAACCCTTCGGCGGCGATCCGTTAGCCCTCTTCGCACTCTCCCCGGGCAGCACGAATCCCCGCTTCAGCAGCAATCGTTGAAATTCGGGACTTCCCGGGTTCTCCCGAACCGCCCGGACCCGTCCCTCCTCCATGAGGAAGATACTGTCCACATACTCCCGAAACAGGTCGTGCCACTTGGCTGACAGGATCAGTGTGCTGCGCCGCCTGTCTTTGAGTAGCTGAAGGAGCTGTGTCTTGGTACCGCTGTCCAGCTCCTCCAGGGTTTCATCGAGCAGCCAGAGTCGGGGATCCACAGCAAGTAGACAGGCGATCAGCAGCTTTTTCTTCTCTCCTCCGGAGAGGACCTTGGGAGACTTGTAGCGGTAGCGCTCCAGATCCATGGTCCGCAGGGCAGCGGCCAATCGGGTTTCGATCTCGGATCGGGGCACGCCCAGCGACTCCAGTGGAAAGGCAACCTCGGAATCGCAGCGGGAGGCGAGCAGCTGCTCCCCCGGGTGCTGGAACACCAGCCCCACCTGTTCGATCAGCTCGTAGGGAACTTTCTCCGGCAGCTGCAGGATGCCCAGGCTCACCTCCCCCTGAAGCTCCCCTCCGGTGAAACGGGGAATCAGACCGGCCAGCACCCGGCAGAGGGTCGTCTTGCCTCGATCCGGGCGGGCGAGAAGCACGGCGATGCTTCCCGCGGGAAGCTCCAGATTCAGGCCGCCAAACAGATGCCGGGCGGCAATCCCCGGATATTCGGGGTAGGAGAAGGAAAGGTTTCGAATAGACAGGTCGGGATCGATCGAGGTCACGAATCAGAAGGGCCAGAATCCGCTTTCGTACCAGACATCCTCGAGCAGATCGTCGTTGATCTCTACGAGGAACTTCAGGTGTCCGGTCTCCCAACGGGCCAGCCAGCTGTAGAGCTTCTGTTCCCGGGGGTCATCACTCGCTTCGGCCCTGCTGCTGTATACGGATACCGCCCGCTTTTCCATCTCGATGGCCGCGGAGATGGCCGCCGCCTCGTAGCCGGCCGCGGAGATCTGCCCGCGGATATCCGAGCTGAGGACCTCCTCAACCGCGGATCGGGCACCCCCCTGCGGCTCCGGGTCAAGAAATTCCCCCTCCGCCGAGAAGGTCGCAAATTGTTTCGATAGAACCTCTATATGTTTGCCCTCCTCCTCAGCCATGATCGCGAACAGAGCACTTACGGCCCGGTTCTCGCTGTCTTCGGAAACACGCCGATAAAACGCCCTTCCCCGCTGCTCCAGAAGGAGGGCCGTCTTCAGTACTTCGATCTCTTTTGTTTCCGCCATGGGCGTATCCTCCTATGCCTGTCTGTACCCAAAGTTCTTGACTAATTTCGTAATCAATTGTTATATTTAGCTAGACAATTTCCTCCTTAGTTTTTGAGCCCGCGGCCGGAAGGACCCCCCTCCTAAGGCTGCGGGCCTTTGTTTAACCGATCTTGTCCTGGCTGCCCACCGATTTGTTCAGGGAGTACTCGATGATCCCCTCCGCCCCGATATCGATCAGCCGGGGGATGATCTCCCGTACGATCGATTCATCCACCATCGATTCGATGGCAAACCAGTCCGTCTTGTAAAGTTGGGCGATCGTTGGGGCGGTTATGCTGGGAAGGATCTTCACCACTTCCTCCAGCTTGGCCTCCGGTACATTCATCTTCAGTCCGACCAGATTTTCCGCGTTCAAGGCCCCCCGCAGCAGGAGGGCGATCTGCTGGATCTTCGTCCTCTTCCAGGCGTGCTTGAGGCTGGCCGGGTTGGCTATCAACTTTGTATTGCTCTCCAGGAGGGTGTGGATGATCCGCAGACCGTGAGCCCTGATGGTGGAGCCGGTTTCCGTGACTTCTACAATTGCATCAACCAGGCCCTCCACAACTTTGGCTTCGGTCGCCCCCCAGGAGAACTCCACCTCCACGGGGATGCGGCGTTCGGCAAAGTAACGCTTTGTGAAACCCACCAACTCCGTGGAGATCCTCTTGTTGGCACAGTCCTCCAAGGAGGAGATCTCCGAATCCTCCGGCACGGCCAGGACCCAGCAGGCCCTCCGGGTGGTGGCCTTGGAGTACACCAGATCCGAGATGATCTCCACCTTGGACCGGTTCTCTAAGATCCAGTCCAGACCGGTCAGGCCCACATCCAGAACCCCGCTTTCCACGTAGCGGGCCATCTCCTGGGCACGCACCAGGGCGCAGGAGATCTCCTCATCGTCTATGGAGGGGAAATAGTTGCGGGAGGAAAGGGTAATGCGCCAGCCGGCTTTGTGAAAAAGCTCCAGGGTGGCCGCCTCCAGACTGCCCTTGGGAATGCCCAACTTCAACAGTTTGTTCTCCACCTGCTATCTCTCCCCGTAACTGTCTTTGGGGTTGAAGACAATCCGCCCCTCCGGTAAGACCTCACCATCCTGGATCAGGTTGAAGAAACAGCTGCGGTAGCCGGTATGGCAGGCCGCCTCACCGACCTGATGTACCTTGAGCAGGACGCAGTCCCGGTCGCAGTCCACGCGGATTTCTCTCACCTCCTGGACGTTGCCGCTGCTTTCACCCTTCTTCCAGAGCCGCTTGCGGGAACGGGACCAGTAGTGGGCGATCCCCGTGTCCAGGGTTCTGCGCCAGGCTTCCTCGTTCATGAAGGCCTGCATGAGCACCTCGCCGCTTCGATAATCCTGGGCGATGGCGGGTACAAGTCCGTTCAATTTCTCAAAGTCGAGCTTGATCATTTGGTCACCCGGTACTGGACTTTTTGGGGTCCGGATTTTGCTTCATAGGAAAAGCTGAGGAGCACGATGATGTTGTGCTCCATAAGACACATCGACTGCTTAAAATCGAGGATCTTCGGACTGTACACCTCGATCCAGTTGTTTACATCCCTCTGAACGCTCTGATAATCCCCTTGGAAAATCTTAATCATCCCATGACTCCCTTTTCAAGACATGCCCTGGGCACTACCATAGCAAGCTCCCCGGCGCCGCGTCAATCGATCCCTGCGCGGGTCGAGCAGATGATCTTGATCAACGGGAAAAAAAGTTGGACAATGGAATCCATGAAACAAACATCCTCGATGCTCGACGACAACGATTTGCTTTTCCTGATCAGGATGCTCATGCCCGGATACACACAGCGGCAGCGTATGCTGCGGATCCTCAGGGAGGACGCGGATATCCTGGAGGCGATGCTGGCCGATGAGAAACTGTTCCACGTCCTCAACGACGATCCCCAATCCCTGCTTCAGGTCTCCCCTCACCTGTTCTTCACGGTGCTTCTCAACCGGGTAAAGGAGGAGTTGAAAACCCGCGCCTATACGGTCGAGAACGATTTCGGCAGCCACGCCATTGTCTTCGACAGCGCGGCGGTGGTCGGTTTCCTCGAAGATCGAAGCATCCGCAACTATCTGGCGGATATGCTGGTTTCCTTTGTGCGCATCAACAGCTATACGATTCCGATTCGGGTTCGCAAGGGGATCTGGAGGAAGTACCGATTCAGCGACTACGACATCGAGAGCCTGATGCGTTACAGTGAGGTGCTTTCCAGAGAGCAGCGGTTTCCATCGTACAAGCGCATAGCCGACATCTGCCTGTTTACCCGCGGCATTCTCCATGACCAGACCCAGCTGAAGCGTATCTGCGTCTCGGTCGCGGGAAAGGGAACACAGGAGCTGGAGAACTACGGGCGCTACTTCTACCGTGCCGCCGCCGAATATGCGGAGCTGATGGAACATCAATCTCTGACAATCGAGGAGCAGCGCCGGCTGCAGGAGATCATCGAGGTGATGCTGCAGCTTTCCGAACATTTCGTCATGGCGGTTAAGCCCCTTACCTTTATTGCAAACCATTTCTTGGAACCGTTCAAGGATGAGCTTTTTTTAAAACAGTGACACGGAGGAACAACAGAGATGACAGCTGAGGATCGCTCCAAGCTTCAATCCCTGGCCGGAGAGATCGAGGGTTTGAAGTCCCGCCAGCCGGAAGAGTCCAAGTTCAAGGATTGGAAGGAAAAGGTGGAAAAGAAGTTGGAGGAGTTTTACGGCAAGGGTGCGGAGCCGCTGGCACGGTTCCGGAAGACCCGGTTTTTCAACTTCAATCGCTCCGGAAAACCCAAGGATGCCCCCCTTTCCGAGTCAGAGCGTCGGGAGTATCTCCAGGGCCTGGAGGAAGCAAAGAGAAACTTGCAGCGTTATCTGTAATTGCCATTCGAACGAGGCAGGGCCCCCGAGTAAAGGAGGTGGAAACCCCGGGGGCCCTGATCTCTTACTTACCTACTAAACAATCTGCAACCCAAAAAGTTACACAGGGAACGTAAATTTATGTAATAAATGGTATAAATTCCCATTTTTGTCAAGTGCCTGCTGGCACCTGGCACCTGACCGGGATTTTGACTAACTATCCTGAATTTAGGTATCTTGCAGAGGGAGAATCATGGAAGCTTTCCCTGAAAGCCAACAGGATCGAGCTCTCCAGCAACTGCTGGACCGCGAAGCGCAGCTGGAATGCCAGGTCGCCGAGGAGGACCTGCGCTATTCCGGCTTGAAGGATCTTGACGGGGTTCTGGCCTTGATCGCCCTCAAGCTCGAAATCGCCAATCATCTGCTGTCCCATTTCGATCCCCACCGCGGGAACACCGAGGGTCCTTCCCCAAGCGCCCGGCTGGTCCGGGAGAAATCCACAACCGCGGCAGCCATGCTGGAGGAGCTGCGAAATCTGAATATCTCCGAGGACCAGAAAAGCCTGATCACCGAGGCACATGGTTATAAACTTGTCCGGGATCAGTTCCAGGCGTTCATCCTGCGGGGCGGCGGGGTATTCCTCCAGGCCGGGATCGCCCACACCACCAAGGTGAAGACGGTTTCCCGGGCTCTGAACGAAGCTCTGCGCAAGTTCACGGCCCCGGATGACCGCTACCTCCCCGCCTTTAAAACCGAAGCCTTGCCCGGATTCCTGCGCCGCCTGGTCAACTTCTTTCTTCCGGTTCTGGCTCCAGAGGGGCAGGCGGATCCACCCTACGGCATCGAAGAGGGTGAGGAGGTGCGGCTTTCCTCGAAGCGGATGAAGATGCCCCTGTCTCAGGGGATCTACTATCTGGAAACGGAGGTTCTTCCCCAACTGCAGGATGCCCTGGAGCAGAATCCGGGCAGCCGCGGCATTCAGAGGCAGATCTCCCTGGTCCGGGATCGATTGCGGGAGTTCAAGAACATCACCTTCCGCACCCGGGCGACCCCGATCAATCTGGAAAAGGGATTCTACACCGACTGGCTGAGTCAGTACACCGACGAGGGGGAGCTGCTGGTAACCGTGCCTATCGGGTTGACGTACAAATCCGGTACCAATCTGGACAGACTGCGGGAGATGGTGCAGACCGAATTTGTACGCAGGCTGGCCGGAAGGGGGGTCTGCCCCGCCCTGGATGAGGACTACCGCTTCCGCAGGAGTCTGGAAAGCGGCCGCCGGGGCAGCTCGCGCCTGCCCTCCTTCAAAATCGACCTCAACCGGGGATATCAGGAGATCAAACAGCTGTATCCGGCTGTAAAGTGCCTGGAAGACAAGCTCGCATTTCGAAACTTGATAGCTGTGGTCTCCGGCACGGGGAGAAAGCGGTCCCAAAAGGTCATAGAAAACATGATCCGCAGGGAGTCGAAGAGCTTCCCCCAGCTTCCCCGAGCGTAATCGCTCCTCGCGGGATTCGTGGCCCTGGCGGGTTCAGCGGCGGGAGGGACTGCGGCGCAGCCACTGGGGGATCAGAACCTCGACCACCTGGATCCGCCGGGAATCGGCCACCAATGCATACCCGTTATGCACAGCCACATCCACGGCGTAGATGCCCGAACAGGCGCTGACCGTGACGGGACGGTCGAAGGATTGGATGTCCAGGATTGTCAGGCCCCTGTACCCTTCGGCGATGTAGAGATACCCTCCGTCCAGGAAAATACCCTCCACATACCCGCTTTCGAATCTACCGCGCGTCTTGGGGTTTCGGGGATCGGAAAAATCGTACAGCTGTACCCCGGTTCTCCCCGCGGTGGCCGCCAGGGTGTCCCGTACGACAATCCGATGAACCCCCCGGCCTTCCAGGGTTGAGATCGCAATCGGATCGCTCGGATCGGAAATATCGCAGACGATCAGCCCACTGTGTCCGTCGGCAACCAGGGCATAACCCGGCAGTACGGCGACATCCCGGGCGTCGGCGCTGGGAACAGATCCGATCTCCGTCGGGTTGTTGGCCACCGTGACATCGAGGATTTTCAATCCCTCCTGACCGTCGGCAACGAAGAGGAAATCCGAGCGAAACACGGTCCTGTGGGCCGTGCCCCCCGTGTAGTAGGAGCCAGTCTGTTGCGGTTGGCTGAGGGGATCGTCGTCCCAAAGGGGCGCCAGATCGAGGATGCTCACTCCGCGCCGGCCGTTGGCCACAAACGCCACGGAGTCCGCGACCTCTACATCCACCGAATAGTCCCCCGACCAGGCTCCCACGACGGAGTCGTCGCTGAGTCCCGCCGGATCGGAGATGTCGACAACCCGAACCCCAAGGTCGTGACAGGCTAGGTAGGCCCGCGGACCGGAGACGGACAGGCCGTAGGCCTTGCCGCCGACAGCAGCGGCCGCGATGGGCACGGAGCGGCCCTGGATCAGAATGTGAACGACCTGCAGCCCCAGAGCGGTAGCCAGGTAGGCGTAGTGTCCTCTTACCGAAACTGAAGAGGTTCCCTCCGCCGGAAAGCCGGCGAATCGCCTGGGACGAGCGGGATCGGCCACATCGACCACGATCATCCCTTCGCTGCTGTCCACCAGGTAGACGAAGGCCCCGCTCACACCCACGTCCAGGGTTTCGGTGACGGCGAATCGTCCCAGCTCGATCGGGTCTCCGGGCACGGAAATATCCATGATGATCAGACCTTCGGCTCCGGCGGCCAGGTAGAGGAAGGATCCTTCCACGGCCAGCGAACGTGCATCCACCCCGGACAGATGCCCCACTTCCTGAAGCTCCGCAGGGGCGGATATTTGGTAAATCTTCAATCCCCCTGTCCCGTCGGCGAGGTAGAGCCGGCTGTCTCGGACGGCAAGGTCACAGGCGTATTCCGTAGCCTGGGATCCGATCCGGGTCGGCTGCACCGGGGAAGACACGTCGATGATCTTTACTCCGCTGGACCCGTCGGCTACGAAGGCGATGTCACCCTCCAGGGCGATAGCCCGGGCATCCATGGTTTTTCGCATGCCGATTTCAGCGGGATATCTCGGATCGGATACGTCCAAAACCTTGAGCCCCCGCTCGCCGTCGGCCACGAAGGCGTATCCACCCCGTACGGCGATGTCCCGGGCGGCGGCGGTGTGGAAGCCGCCGATGAGGGTAGGAGTGTCCGGGGCCGAGATATCGACGATCTTGATCCCCTCGCTACCGTCGGCCACGAAGGCATAGCCCCCGTGGAGGGTGAGTCCCCTGGCCTGATTCAGGCGGCATACGCCGGCGGATTCCAGTTTTTCCACGGGAAAGGCCGTACTTTCACCCGGAACCGGATTGCTCGGCAACTCCGGAGCCGAGGACGGGGCGACCTTGTAGAAATAGCTGCGGCCGTACAGCACATCCTTATCGAGGTAGCGCGTATCCGAAAATGGTCCGGCAATCTTGGTATACTCCCCGTCGCGGCGCGTAGATCGCCACAACTCGTACTGCTCGCTTCCGGGTATCGAAGGCCAGGAAATCTGGATCTGTTCGAACTCCCCCGCCGTCGCGGGTCTCAAGGTGTCGGGGGATAGCGGGATCGCCCACTTCTCCGTGGACTCGCTGTCCGGCTCCCCCGGCAGGGCGGCGCTGAGTTGAAAAACATAGCGGTTCCCGTTCACCAGGCCCGTAAGCAGGTACGGAGAGCTTACCCCATCTATCCGTGTTTCCCGCCCCTGGCTCCGTCCGGGGTTAACCGTGCGGTAGCTCAAGCTGTAGCGGGTGGCCGAGGGCAGCGGGTCCCAGCGCAGGAGGGCGCGTCCATCTACCGGCTCTACTGAAAAAACCGGGATATCCGCCTCCCCTTCCAGGATACGGACCGAAGCTTTGGTCTGATTGCCGCTGCGGGCCCGCACCAGGATGTTGACATCCTGTGGACCGGAGAGCTCTCCGGTGGTTATTACGAAATCGAAGGTATTGTCTTTCTGAAGTTCGACCCGGCCCTGGGGAACCGATCTCACCAGGGAGAAGACTTCCGGTGAGGTAACGTCGTAGGCCACCGACTCGATTCCTCCCATGGCGGCACTGTCCGCGTAGGGATCGATGATCATGCCGCTGACCCGAACCCTGGATCCGTACAGCTGTTCGACCCGGGGTGATGTGATGAGCACGGAGGGGTTGAGATTTCCATCCAGCAGAGTCAGGAACAATTGACTCAGGTCTCCGTTTCGATCCTCCGCCGTGAGGATCATGGTCTGCTTGCCGGTGAGTCCGGTCGCCGGAAGCACAAAGTGGAAACGCCCGTCTCCGTCGAAAGGGATTTCCATTGCAGCTTCCTCCGTCCCGCGAAGCTGAAGGGAGAGCCTTGCGACCTCACCCACTGAGTTCCAGTCATCCTCCGGATTGCCTACGCATCCCTCCAGTCGGATCTCCTGTCGATAGTAGCTTCGATTCTCCGGTGCGGTTAACGCGATTTCCGGACCTATCTCCTCGTCCAGCAGGACGATCACCTTCTCCGCCTGCTCACCCCCGCGGCCCGTTGCGATGAGCCGAAGCATCTGGGTCCCCCGAAGATCGGAAGTGGGAATCTGCAGCGCAAAACGTCCGTCCCTCCCGATTATGCCGTCGCCCTCCAGCCCGGTTCCGGGGATTTCCCAGGAGAGGGTCTTGCCCTCTACGACCAGCCCCTCCACCGCAACCAGAGAGCGGTAGTAGGAAGGATCGGCAGGCGAGGCCACGATCAGCCGGGGTGGCGGTTCGGCTTCCCGGATTGCGGGGACGACCGGCTCCGCAATTTCGGCTACCGGTTCGCGGCCTCTCAGGGTCACGGTAGACACGGACGCATTGCCCAGCTGATCCTCCGCTCGCAGCTCTACGATTTGGATTCCCTCCAGCCCGCGTGTCGGAATATCGAACTTAAAGCTCCCCTCCGCCGGGAGGGAAAGCTGCCCGGAGAGGCCGGAAACTCCGATGATCTTCCAGTGCAGGGAAACCGGTACTCTATCGACAACCGAACCGCGGACCACGACAACCCGGTCGTAGACCTCTCCACCCCGGGGGGACTGAATCTCCAGCAGCGGTGCGGAGATATCCGCCCGTAGATGCACCGAGCCCTCAGCCACCTGTCCGTTCGCAAGGACCGCTCTCAGGATCAGCAGGGCGTCCTGACGCAGTGCGGCAGCATCGACGATCGCCGAGATTCCTCCCTGCTCGTCAACCTCCAGCTCCCCCCTTAATTCGCTGCCCACCACCTCCCAGGTGAATGATTCGATTTCCTCGGGCAGGAATGCCCGGCCTGCAGAGTCGAGGAGCTCCCCGCTAATGGGCAGCGCTGAAGAGAAGTACTCGTTGTTCCCGGGTCGAGTGAGGGTCAGTACGGGAACGCGGACCTGGGTTTCCTCCTCCGCATCCGTTGTTCCCGAGGTCCCGGCTGCAGCTGCGGTCGCCTCCGGAGGCGGGGGAACCGCAGCGGCCGGAGGTGATCTCTCCGCTATCAGCCAGAATAGCCGCTCCGCGCTATGTCCGCTGTTGTCCACCGCCACGATCCTCAGATAGAACACGGTGGGCAAACCCAGGGTGGGAATGGCGAACTCGAAATATCCATCTGGATCGTAGTTGATCTCCTCCCGGTGGTCGCTGTCCAGAATCTCCCACCCCAGGAAGGCGATCTCAGCGCTACCGTCGGTCTTCCGGGCGTAAGCCCGACCGCGGACGACTACTTGCTCCCCGTAGCGGCTGATCCACTCCGGGCTCATGATCGCCAAGGTAATCTCATTACCGAATTCCTGCAAAATGGGGGACAGGACCCGCGGAGTTACACCACGGCCCGGGATAGCACGATACTCGGGGACAACGATTTGTTCTACGGCCAGGGGTTGGAGGGATTCCCGCCTCTGCGCCTGCCCCGGGGCTGGTTCCCTGTCACACGAGGAAAAGACGACAACGAAGGTAAACACCAGGATCGTCAGGGTAATATTGGCTAGGCCGCATTTGGGTGTATTTTCTTTATTCATTCTCCCCGGCAAATATGATCGTAGCCGAAGTGCTCACATCCGCGGCCCGTTCCCCCTCCTTGGCGCTGCGCAGGTAGGCGTACTGATCCACCAGGGAGGGATCCCTTTCGGCAACTTTCTGGAAGTACTCCGACGCCTTGTCGTAGTTCTCCAGCTCGTAGTATGCCCGGGAGATATTGAGCAGAACGGCCAGATACAGGGAAGATTCGCTCTGTCCGCCGGCTTCCAGGGTTTGCTCGGCTTCGTGATAGACCCGCAGAGCGTTTTGGTACTCCTGTTTCATGAAAAAGACATTACCCAGGTTGATCTGCGGACTGAGGTAGTTTCTGTCCAGGGAAAGGGACGTGTTGAAGGCCTTCTGCGCCTGTGCGTATCTGCGGTACTGGGCGCATACGATACCGAGCCGGTTGTAGCCCTCCTTGCTGTTGGAATCCTGGGCGAGCTTCGTGTAGTTGTCCAGGACCTGATCGATCAAGCGCTCCATCGCATCGTTGAATGAGGTCACGATCCGCTTCTGGTTGCCGTACTGAAGTCCCAGGTCGGTTTCCCGCAGTCCCACGGGCCGATAGATGTCCTGGGCCCGTGCCGTGAAGGTGATCACCCTCTTCTCGGGGGAGCTCTCCAGGGCCATGAACTGTTCGATCCCTTTCCTCCAGGCGCTGAGGAAATCGTGGGTGCCGATCATCGTGATTTCAACGGGTATCCACAGCTCACCGTTGATGTTCAGGGTCATGTTTTTTTCGGGGTGAACCTTCTGAAAGGATCTGGAGGGCACTTTTGTGTTAAAGGCGGCGTAGATATGCCCCGGCACCGTGATGTAGGCGCTCTCGATCCCGACGGTTTCCAGCAGCGCGCAGTACAGCACTGTCAGATCATCGCAATCGCCGGTCAGGTTTTTCAAAGTATTGCGGGGCAGACTGATGGAGTCGACGAGCATGGGGTTTTCCTGCACCTGGGTGAACGGAGAGGTCGGATCGATCTGATAGATGCAGCCGATCTCCTTCAGGCCGTAGAACAGCTGCATGGCGACCTGCAGAGGTTCGCTGAAGCTGTCCAGCACGTAGTCTTTTGCCGCCTGGCGCACGAAGCTGGCGTAGTTCCGCAGGGCGCTGTCCGCGCTGGTGATGAACGCCCCCACCTTCTGGTCATCATCCCAGGTCAGAGCGGTCTTGTCGTACAGGTCATAGGAAACGGGGAAGGACTGCTTTGCCGGACGGTTGCGGGAACTGTACTCGGCGATGATCTCGCCGGTCAGCGGCACGATGCCTACTGTCGTGAATATCTCCTCGCTGAAGGAGGCGAAGATGTCGATCACTCGGCTCTCACCTGCTT
>Ga0307442_1000488_pt1 | contig 19181 bp, 16 predicted proteins | sample SalMarWE160430MG_FD_202143 | JGI IMG/M metagenome (GOLD analysis project Ga0307442, IMG submission 202143) | Salt marsh sediment microbial communities from the Plum Island Ecosystem LTER, Massachusetts, United States - WE1604-30 | ecosystem: Environmental > Aquatic > Marine > Intertidal zone >...
GGATGACTACGCGCAACTTACGCCTAGCTTACGTCCCGTCGATTTGGCGCCCTTGTTGCAATAGCAGCACGCGTCGCTGTACCGATTGTCGAGGTTTGCCCGGGGGGCACCGACAATCGTCGTCATCGCCGTCAGTTGTCTTGTGCTCCCACGAGAGCACCTTCGTAAAGAATAGGGCGTAGGGCCGTCCAGGTTTGGGCCGACAACCGAGCCCGGGCCACACCTCACTCTCGTTCACGACCGCCCGCCAGAGCCAGTATTTAAGCCGCAGATCGAAATCACCATTCATCGAGGTCCCGATGATCGCTCGCCTTGATCGCGAACGCTGAATCTTCGCCGCGATCAACGGCCCGAACTTCAGGAACCAGCGCCGGACCGTCTCAATACGATGGGTCGATCCCTCAGTTCGGCCAGCATTGGCCTCGACATCTCGAAGGGACAGTGTCAACGTGGCATGGATCGCGTGGCGGATGACTTCTGGCGGGAACCGATGGCGCTTGAAGAATCTCAGTCTCATCCGATGATGCTACTCGGCAACGAACCAACCGCAGAAGTATCCGAGCTACTGTGACATGGCGGTGAAACTGGGCGCCATGGAGTGAGGAATGGCCTAACATGAATACCGCCGTCGGGTTCCGGAATGTCGACACGGGAGGGAAGGGGCTGATTGAATGGCGGCCCGAGGCTAAAGATTGATCGTAAATCGACAAGGACAGGTCGAGAGATGAAGAGCTTGTGGATCTTTACGTCGATCTTCATCGTTGCGTTCGCGGCATTGCTTGGCATATGGCGATTTGGCGGAGTGCCTTTTGTTTCCGACGTACCAGCTGCCGCCACCAAATTGGTCGCATCCCTACTCATCGTCACATTGTTCACAGAGCGATCTCTCGCGGCCATCAATGCTGCTGTTTTTGGTGGGAAGCAAAAATTGTATGAAAGCAAGATACGCGACTTGGATATCGGCCTCGAGCTTGGCACGTTACAGCCGGTAAATGCCCAGGCCGATGCCAAGATATACCGGACCAACCTCGCGGTGTTGGCTGGACAAGAGGAGAAAGTGAGAATAGCCATCGGCTTCGCTTTTGCAGTTCTCATTAGCGCAGCCGGCGTCCGAACCTTGTCCGCTCTCGTTATGATTGATGGGCTCGAAGATGGCACGCAGAAGAACCTCGCACACATGGTTGATATATTGCTGACTGCAGGGCTCATAGCAGGCGGGGGCAATGGGCTTGCTGAGCTCTTGCAGCTTATGAAGCAAGGGCTGAAGCCTCCGTCTAAGCTTCTGTAACTGCGCTAGCTTGAAGCCTCTATCTCTTAAGCTTGGAGCCGACAGTCGGTAGCCAGCCAGGTACCCGCAATTTGTCGTCGCGCTAGACCGGCAGGTCGGGGCAGCTCAGGGCGGTGCTGGGTCAAAAACGGCCTGAAACCGACGGTTCGTTGTGCCGCCATTGTGGCAAATGCCACAGTGCCCGCGTAATCAATCCTTCATAATCCACGTACCACACCGCGACGGGACGAACCCAGGAACGATGCGAAGATGTAGCCGTACACCCCAGGTCAGAAGGATCCTGAACATGAACTCGCTGCATAAGATGGACTTGATCGACCTGTACTATCCAACGGAAGAGACTATCGCAGCGCTCCTCGCGGTGCCACCGGAGCAGCGAGCGGCCCTGCTCCACGGCATCCTTGCCGACCCGTCAGAGGCATGCAAAGATCCGCACATTTCTCGAGTCTTGGCCATGATCGATGTGCTCGCCGACAGAGCACAGTCATGGAAATCAGACAACTAAGCACGTTTGTCTTGACTCAGCTTCCTTCGGTCCTGATCCAAGGCGATCGAGAGCCTCTGCGCAAACTCTTCACGGCCGGTTTCAATAGCCTTCATCAACCAATCAAATTCTTCGGCACCATACTTTCGCATCAATCTTCCTCCACCTCTCTGGCGGCTGTCGTGTAAGTCGCCACCGTCCTCCAGCCCGGTGCGCTTTCGAGCCTTGTGAAATCGCCTTGCGGGTCGCGATGGGTCAGTCCCTCAGCCTCCGAAGCGATCTTGCCTCTAGCGTCAGGTCTGCCGTACGTTCCACGTCGGCCGGAGCAGACCGGCATCGTCGAGAAAATTAATGATGGGCAAGATCAGCGAATTTCTCCATCACCATTACCGGCACTTCAATGCCGCGGCGCTTATCGACGCGGCTGATGCTTACGGGCGCCACCTCGATCAGGGCGGGCAGATGCTCGTGGCGCTGGCCGGCGCCATGAGCACGGCCGAACTCGGCCTGTCGCTCGCCGAGATGATCCGCGAGGAAAAGGTTCACGCGATCAGCTGCACCGGCGCCAACCTGGAGGAGGACATCTTCAACTTGGTGGCGCACGATCACTACAGGCGCCTCCCGCACTACCGCGAGCTGAGCGCCGCGGATGAGGAGGAGCTCATGGTGCGGCACCTCTACCGCGTTACCGATACCTGCATCCCCGAGGAGGAGGCCGTCCTGCCGCTGGAACAGGCCTTGCTCAATGAATGGAAGCGCGCCGAGGACAACGGCAAACCCGAATTCCCGCACGAATTCCTCTACCGGATCCTGCTTGCCGGCACGCTCAAGGATCACTACCAGATCGACCCAAAGGACAGCTGGGTTCTAGCCGCCGCCCAGAAAGACCTGCCGATTTTTGTTCCCGGCTGGGAGGACTCCACGCTCGGCAACACTTTCGCGAGCCACGTCATCAGCGAAAAAAAGGAAATCAAGAATGTCCATACGGTTCGCACCGGCATCGAGTACATGGTTGAGCTGGCCAGTTGGTATGAGACGACCTGCCAGGAACATTCCATTGGGTTCTTCCAGATCGGCGGCGGCATAGCCGGGGATTTCCCCATCTGCGTGGTGCCTATGCTCGAACAGAGCCTTAAGCGTCACGATACTCCGCCCTGGGGTTATTTCTGCCAGATCAGCGACTCGACCACGAGCTACGGGTCATACTCGGGTGCTGTTCCAAACGAGAAGATCACATGGGGCAAGCTCTCTGCGGCGACACCGAGGTTCGTTATCGAGTCAGACGCTACCATCGTGGCGCCGCTCATTTTCGCCTGTGTGCTGGGAAAGTGATCTTAAGCGTGCCGCTGCTGGACGATAAATCGATCGAAGTAGCTATAGCCAAACAACTCTACGTTTGGCATCCTATTCGACAGGCCATCAAAACGCCAAGTCCAGGATCGCTGTTTGCGCGAGGTTGATTTTTCCAAGCCCCGCTAGCGAGTCGATTCGATTTGGAATCGGAATACCGAAGTCGTTTTGGAAACCTTGGAGGCATTCATGCGCTTCAAGCCGGTCTCAATCAATACATCAACCCTTTCACTCATCGCATTTCTGGTGCTCACAGCCGCCATGAGCGCTGCGGCCGCGGCTGAAGAACTCCTCAGCAGGTCGCCCGAAAGAGGCGGAATTGGACTCTATCTCCAGCAGCAGCAGAGCGATAAGACGTTCCGGAACATCGGGAAGCCCATACGAGGAGGACTTCTCAATAAACTGGACGAGAGGCTATCCCTCATTGTCACAGATAAGGCCTCGACCTCCGCCATCAGCTTTTCGGACGTCATGGGCAAGCTGGCTGACGATATGGGCGTCGACAAGCTTATGCTGTTTCACCGCTGGTGGGACTCTGCCACAGACACCTCAGACAACCTCTTCTGCAACTCGGCACAGCAAATAAGCGGGTTTCCCTATAAATGCCCTAGAGATGAACGCGTGCAGACGCATCTCGATCCGTTCGACTCGACCGACCCCTGCGCTGGGTATACCCCGATCGCCTTCGTCAACCGGTTCGATCTCGCAGATAAGGATCGCGGCCAGAACTGCGGAGAGTTCCGGCTAGTCTTTGCCAGAAACAGCGGCTTGGGAGCCGCTAAAAATTGCACGTTTCCAGAGGGCAAGCGCCTTCTCATTATCTTCGAGGCTCTGGTTCCTAACCCAGAGCCGCCTTACTCGCCGGTAAAGCCCCGCCCTGACAACATCTTCGTCAACCTTGCCGGATGCCGACCAATCGTCGAATTCTGGCTAAGTCTTTCAGACCCAAACATGAGCAGCGCCGATCGCGGCACGGCGCTACGCCATTTCTTCCTCAGCGGCCTGCCTTATGCGCATGTCGCACCGGTCGTTGACGCGAGGAACTACGCAGGCGGTCCTGGGAGTGGCCAGATCCGCACGAATCAGAGGATGGAACCCGACTGGACCTTAAGAGAGTTCAAAACTTACGCCGGCCGCATTGTTCCGGCGACAGTTAAAAGCAGTCCGGGAAATTCCTTGTTTTGGAAAGATCCAGATCCGCGCGAAACAGAATTCGCGGACTATTTGATTAGAAAAGATACGCTAGACAATCTGAGGGGCATAACGGGCTCACAGGGTAACGCTGGCGAGACAAGCATAGACTCGTTTGGCTTCGGACTAACAGTGCCCGGCGTTGATCAGCTGAATAGCTTTGAAAGCGATTCAAGGCGGCAAGGTTCCGGAGACGTCCTTGAGGCTTTCAAAAGTTGCAACTTCAGCAATGAATGTGACCTCAAAACAAAGCTAACGGAAGCCCTCCAAAAAGGCCGATCGTCGCTTAGCGCCGTCAATATCATAAGCCGGATGCGAACCCAGACCTGCGCGGGATGCCATCACTTTAGCAACGGCGACCCGGGGCTCGGGGTCGATTGTCCCGAAGGTTGGCCAAGCACGCTCTGCGACGGCCAACGCGGCATCTGGCCAAGCACGCTCGGCGGATTCACGCATGTGAGCGAGAGTGAAACCGAAGATGGTGCAGACAAGGAAGTTTTTGACCTCGGTAGGCTACAGGCAATTACGCTCGAGGAACTCAGAACAATACGCCCCAAAAGGATATCGCACCTTAACTACAGGGGACCGGACGGTGATAACACCCGCTACAGGATCTCTGAAACCTTAAAACTCCTTTTGATGCCGCCTCGCTTCGAAAATATGGTCTTATATTTGAACCAATTTGATGCCCCGCCCTAGGCTACCGATCATCGCCTTCTCTCATGATCAATCGGAATTAGGGGGTGTCAATCCACTGCGCCGCGCAGGGAATCAGAGGGCGTCCACGGCAGAAAAGCTTGTTGCTCGGGATCGTCAGAGGCCAGCTCCGCAGCGGCAAAAACGTTCTCTCCAGCGCACCAGCGGAAGATGGCGTCCGGGTCATCGAGTATCACGCGCAGGGCCGCGGTGAGTTCGAGAAGCGATGCCGGCCTTCCGCTTCCGGCCAGCGCCTGAAGTAGTCCCGCCTGAACGCTCTTGTAGGATGATTGATGCTCTACGTCGACCGGAACGTCCCACTCCGCGTAAGACTCGAATGCGTTCCTGCAAGCGGCAACCGAACGAGAATTGTAGGCACGGCAATCAAGAGGGCGCACCGAATAGACGCTGCACTCGTTCGCAACGAGGAGCGGACAAGGTAGGCGCGCTTCGCCCCATGCCTCGTCGCTCATGCCGTGCGACCGCTGATCAATAGCCGCGACCCGCCGAGCGAGCGCCTTGCGCTCTTCGACCGAGAACGTTCGCTCGATAAAGGCAGCGATGCGCAAAACTTCCGGTGCCGTTACGACCGCACGCATATGGCAGCAGTAGCTGCAGCCCTTTGTGCAGGCTGTGCGGCAGTTGCCGGAGGCCGCGCTGGCGTCACCAAGCGCAATCAGCGCATCGATCGCGGCGCAGGCCTTGGCACTATCAACGCCAATGGCGAGTTTCGTGCCAATGCGGGCGCGCGCGGCTTCTGCGAGCTGGTGCCAACTTCGCTTCGGTGACACGAACGTCCGGTGCCCGTCTCGCTTGCAGCGGCGCTACGCAGACTGGGGTCTGCCTGTTTGGAGAAACTGTTTCTGGATTTCGAAGCAATGCGTTTCGATGAGCATCATCCTGAGCAAGGCGTTGAGATAAACGTCCTGCGGACAGGTAGAATTCACCGTTGTCTCTACATACTGATCGATTAGTTTGAGGCTCGCAATTTCGCATTTGTCGAAGGCAGCCAAGATCTTGTCAATTTCAGCCTGTGCCAGCTTGTTTGCGGCGGCTGGATCATTGTCGTAGGGCGGTTTTAGCGTTGGCGGCAATATAAATTTGCCCGCGCCATCGGGTTGTAGAACCTGATCTAAGACATTTGATCGGATCTGCTGCCTTAGCTGATGACTCACAACACCAAGCGCTTGGAAATAGGTTCTCTGTGGGAACGGAATGTTGGGGGTCCTGACGTCAGCCCAAAGGCCCTTGCCCCAGGTGTCGAGAAAGAAATCGAACAGTGGGTTGCCGGTGGGCTTTTGTGCGTTTGCGGTATCTTCATGCCACTCCTTGAGAAGCGCTTCCTCTTCATCATAGGCGTGCCAGAGCAAGAAGAGCCTGTCCACGGCGGAATTTACGGGATCAGTTCGGGCAAGATTATATGGGAGTTGAAACTTTACCATCATGCGTTCCTTTCTCCACTTTGAGGACGGATACGTCCCCTGGCCACACCTACTTCACCAACCTCAGTGACGACGCCGCTTCAGGGGCGCCACGCTCCAGCCGCGAGAGGCCATCGGCAATAGAGGCAAGTTCGCCATTGGCATCCCGGCGCGCGGTCTCGGGCGCGATGCCCGCTTTCAGAGCCACGATGAGACCGGCAGCCTCCCAGTAGTTTTCGACGCGATGGTAGCGGCCGGTGCCGGCAAATAGGTGCGCCAAGTCATTGCGCATGAGGTTCCGGTTCTCGCGCACGGCGATGACGTGAATGCCCTGATACAGCGCGGCGAGCGTGGGTAAGCCGAGGCAGCCATCGGGGATGACGAGGCACGAGACGTCCTCCGCGCACACGACCCCTCTGCCGGCGAGGGCGGGCGCTCCGGTCAAGATGCGTGGGCTGCGCGACAACCCTTTGATGACGCTGTGGATGCAAGCGAACGAGCTGCCCTCGGCCGCCTTGCGCGGCTCGTAGATGCCCTCGTCGCCGGTCATGATCTCGAAGGTGTCGTACATCGGCGCATGCGCCGCCGGCAGGTCATAGAGCAGAGACACCGCGTGGGTCAGCAGGGCCTCGACTCCGCCGAACGGATTGATTCCTTCGTCCCCCATGAAGTAGGCGCGCTGCACTTCTTCCGGCACGTCGACAACACTCGACATGGCAATCGCCTCGAAGGTGCCCAATCGCTTCTCGATCGCCTCGCAGAGGGTTTCGAAGCCGTCGATCACGCCCGTCGCACGCCCCGAGGCCGGGGAGACGTGGGGCGTCATCACGAGATCGACGGGCAGGGGGACGACCGGAAGACAAGGAAATCCGCCCGCGCCGAAGGCCGCGGAGACGGCATTGACGAGCGTGTGCCAGATCACGGCCTCGGGGTGCTCCTGAATCAGCGGCAGGACGCGGTTGGCGTGGACCGGCGCCAGTCCGGCCGTTCCCATCATCAGCCGCGTGAGCACGCTGCCTTCCACATAGAGCGTGTTCTCCGGCATCTCGTTGATATCGGCACCGTTGACCACATTGGGGTGTGTGATCAGCCGGTCGCTCGCGGCCGCGAGCATGCGGGCGACTGGTCCCGCATCGCCTGCGTGTCCACCGATATCGGCGTCTATCCCGGTCGGCACCACCAACACCGTGGTAAAGCGCTCGCAACTCTCATGCGTTCGAAGACGAAAATCCAACACCGACCGCGATCGGGCCCGGTGGTCGTGCGCCAGTCCGACAAGGACGCCGATCTCGCAATCAATATGGTCCTTGCAGGTTCGCGTTGCCGCGAAGCGCAACGGCATCGCATCGGCGGGGAGGCTTTCGCTGAGATGGGTCGCGATGTGCGACAGGAGCGGGTCGCTCTGGCTTGGCAGGGGGATCCGTATCTGCTCCTCATAGAGCCTCATCGACCAATCCCTTCTCGGTGTCGCTGCGTAGCAAGCTGTCACTGATCGACCCGGCGCCGGTCATATGATTGATATCGGCGAAGTCCTTGAAGCCCGAGGCCCGGCGCAGCATGACAGAACCGTCGCCCATTTCCAGGTAGATGTTCGGCAAGGGTTGGCCATTGAACATGTGCGCCTTGACCAGGGAATAAGCGCCCATGCCCGAGAACAGGACACGCGAGCCGATCGCCAGCGGCTCGGCGAACCGGTAGGTGCCGAACAGATCGCCCGCGAGGCATGTGCTTCCGGCGAGCAAATAACTAAAGCCTTCGCCCGCATGTAGATCGTCGCGGTGGCCAAGAACATCGGGCTCGATGCCGGGCAGGTCGCTGTACTCGAACACCTCTGGCATGTGGTTGACTGACGTATCGAGCACGGCGACGGTCCCATCGTCCGAGTTGATGAGGTCGACCACGCTCGCCACAAAGTCTCCACCATAGCGTACGAGGGCCGCGCCGGGCTCGATATAGATGTCCTGAATTGCAGTAGTCGACCTGAGCAATGCTGTTGCCTCGATGAGTTGCTCGACTGCGTGGGGGGCGCGCCAACCGTACCCGCCGCCCAGATTGATCCAGCTGATCTGTGTTAAGATGTGAGGAATCTCACATTGCAGCCGCTCAATCGTCGGCTTGAGGCCGGAGAAGTCGTCCGACTCGCAGGTGTTGTGGAAGTGTATCCCGGAAATGCCGGGAGGAAGCGCCTTGAGCCGTCTCAGGTTGCTGGCAGGCTCGCCGAGCTTCGAGCCCTTGCGACATGGATCATAGCGATCGTCGTAAATCCATGAGATTTGCGGGTTGACGCGCAGGCCCTTGCGCACGCCGAAGAAATAATCATTGAGGCGGGCGCTCTGCGACAGGGAGTTGAAGCAAATGGCATCGCAATGCCTGGCAAGCTCCGCGCAATCGCGATCCCGCAGCCCAGGGGAGGTCACCTGCACTTCGGCATGAAGCCCCACGGCCCGGCGTGCCAGCAGGACCTCGTAAAGCGAACTGCCCGAGAAGCCCGCCAGTTGCGGGACCATGAGGCGCAGCACGTCGGGAAGAACGAGCGCCTTCAGGGAGTAGAGCGCGCGGCAGCCGGCCAGCCCGCAGAGGCGCGCCAGCTCGTCGCGGCTCGCCGCGATCGCCGCCGGCCTCACGATGAACGCGGGTGTCTCGATGGCGTCGCGTGGAAATGCCGATTGGCCCCTCACGGCACGACCTCCGCTGCGGATCTGCCGGCGGGAGACGTTTGCGCGTCGAACCTGTGCCGCGCGGGCGGGACGTAGGCGATGATCTGTGCGAATGTCTCCCAGTACCCGCGGCTCACCTGCTCCACGATTTCGGCCTGGTGGGCACGATAGGCCTCGGGCAGGCGGAACCAGGGAATGCTGGAATACTTGTGATGCAAGGCATGGTAGCCGATGTTGTGCGAAACAAAGGTATTCAACAACCAATTCAAATCAGAGCGCGTCTTTGCTCCGCTCACCCGGTAGTGATCCCCGACCTCGGACCAGTAGTTTAGTGTTGAAAAAATGAAGGTGTAGGGGATCAGCCAGTAGAGGATCAGTTCGCGCCACAGGGAGAAGTACGCTGCGCCGGCTATGACCGCGGCCCAGGCGGCGAGCATCAGGCGTGTTTCCCTGAGGTCGAAGTCGTAGCCGAAATCCCGTACCGTCTTGACAAGATGCATGACGCCCGCGAGCCCGATTGCGGGCCGGAGGACGAGAAGCCAGAACGCGAGGGAGCGGCTGAGTTTCCGGCTGGGGGGCGGCAGGCCCCAACCCTGGTAGTCCTCCCAGATGCTGTTCTCCGAATCGGCAATGTCGAGCTCGTGGTGAAGCTTATTGTGGAACCGGCGATAGGCAGCGAGGGACGTGAACACCGGCCAAGCGAGGATCGCACCAAGGAGGTCGTTGACGGACTTCGAGTTGGAGAGGTGCCAGTGCGAGGCCTCGTGCAACAACGCCTCACCAAGCGCGTACTGGCGCGTACCAATAACCAGGATGGCGAGCGCCTTTACCGGCCAGCCGGTGTCCGACACGGCAACGGCAATCGCTCCCGCAATGATCGCGTACTCAGCCGCGATCGTAACCAAAGCGCGCACGGTCGAACGACGCGTGAAGCGGGACATTCGCGTACCGTCCCCTTAACTATGTATCACTCCCCTTGACGAACTTGCGTCCGAGATGGCGATAAGCCGGCATGCAGAACCAAGCTCGTCAAACGGCAACGCCCAACATCCTCCGCGCCTCCTTCAGGTCATGATCCTCGCCGACCATGTGCTCCACGAGGGGCCTAAGGCGCTGAACGTCGCTAAGGCCGTTTTTGCACATACTAATCGTCGTTCTTAGCTCGAAGGCCTTGGCCTCGTTCTCTCCATCGCGCTCGTCATCGCGTGCGATCTTGAGCGCCTGCTGATAGCAGTGCTTCGCACTGTTCACGTCATCCTTGGCCATGTGGAGATCCCCCTTAAGGCGCCATCGCTCCGCGTCGTAAAACTTCTCCATCGCGAATTCGTCCGCCTCGCGCATGATCGCGAGTCCCTCGTCGAATTTTCCGACCCGCAAGTATGCCTCGGCAAACCAAGGCAAAAAGCAGCCCACGCAGATGTCGGCTTCGGGATCGCGCACCAGCTTGATGCCCTGCGACATCTCGATAATGACTTCAGTCGGGTCAGCCTCCTCGAAGCTTCTCGCCCAGCCATGAATCACGTGGGCCAGCCCACCATACAAGGCCAAGTCATCCTTGCACGTTTCGATGGCGCGTGAGGCAAAGACCTTGGCGTTTTTGGTATCGCGCATGAGGGCGTAGAGCCAGCTCGCGTAGAAGTCTGCCTGTGCCGAGGAGAACACGTGGCCCAATTCGGCAGAAAGCGCGAGGGCCCGCTGGCAATCGGCGATCGATAGGTCAGCCCTACCTAAGATCCAATACGACAAGGCTCGATACATGAGGCAAAGGACCTTTGGATCATCACCGAGTGCGCCGATCAGGCTATGATGATCTTCCTTTCGGTAAAGGACGATGCTCTCGTTGGCGTGCTCGCAGCACTTTGTGAAGTCAGCGGCGTAGAAATCAATCTCACATAAGATACGACGAGCATGCAGGATTTGGTCGATCTTCTCCGTCCGTGTCGCCATGTCCAGGCACTTTTGACCGTGCTCCAAGGCTTCATCGAGTTTGCCATGGACGTAGATAGACGCGGCAAGACCCAGATGGGCGTTGAACCGCTCGGGCGAAAGGTCCTTTGATAGTCTTAATATTCGCTCCCAATTGCGCTGGCTCTCTAAGGCTGAGTAGCCCTTGATCGCGGCTTCTACACCACCTGCCTTCACCCGCAGCATTAACTCGGTCTGGTCGGGGTCTTTCAGCTGCTTAGACTCCTGGTGGCGATCCCCGTCGATCAAGTCGAGGGCTCGATGGAAATGGGTAAAGGCCTCCTTGACCGCAGATCGCGCAATCGCGCGCTCGCACGCCGTGGACCAGTTTTCGACGGCCCGCACCGCATTACCTGCCTCGGTCCAATGATGAGCGACGAATTCGGGCATCTGAGCATAAATGTGCGGATACGATAGAGAGATGGTGGTAGCGATATCTTTGTGGATTTGCCGGCGAGCGCTGCGCAGCATGCTTTGGTAGACCGCATCCCGAAGCAACTCGTGTCGGAACTTATATTCAAACTGGGGGTCATCCGATGCACTGATAAAACGGCTCTCGACGAGCCCAGCGAAGGCTCGCTCAAAATCTTCTTGCCGCGGGCAGACGCTCTGCAGCAGCTCGCGTGAAAACCTCGGCCCAATCACAGAGGCGATCTGAGCGAGAAACTTGGTTTCGCGCGGCAGATTGTTCAACATCTCGCGCAAGAACGACTCGACACTTACCGGCATTGTGTCTTCGCTATCGATCGCTTGCGGAGCTCCATTCGCGTCTAACGGCTCTCCTGCCGCCAGCTTCTCGCGGACAGAGTAGGCGAGTTCCTCAAGATAGAAGGGAAGGCGCTCCGGTTCGGTACGCTTGATGATTGCCTTTGCGACCGAGGGAGGGCAGTGCCTGCCTTCGAAAGCGTTGAGGATAATCGCCAAGCTATGCTCCTCGCTGAGTGGTCCCAGGTGATAGACGTTCCCATTGTCTCTAAAGGCCGGGATCATGCTTTCTTCCCGCGAGGTAACCAACACGAACAACGGCAGGCCCGAGGCCAGCTGGAGGATGGTCGTGAGAAGCTCGAACGACGTAGGATCGATCCACTGAAGATCCTCGATCACCATTAGGCAGGGGCGACTTGCCGTCACGCGCGTCAACTGCTCGCACATCAGCTGAAGCGCAAGTTCCCTGAGGTCGTCCCGCTTGCTATCGCCTCCACCAACCTGGCTACTCCGAATATCGAGCATGTGCGCGCAGAGCTCGTCGCTAGCAGCCGGTGGGTTGCCGAGAACCGTGCGCAGCTTTGCAATCTGGCTCTCGGGCTCATCGTCATACTTAATGCCTGCGTCGCGCCGAAGTCCGTCCAAGAACGGATAGAGTGCGCTGCCTCGGTAAAGCTCCGAACACTGGTAGCTTATGACAGTATCACCCTGCCTCCCTGCGAGTTGACTCATAGCCAGTGCCAATCGCGATTTCCCAATGCCTGCATTGCCGACGATAAAGCCGGCCTGGCCATGGCCCTCGCGCGCAAGCGTCCATTGCTTGCTCAGCTCCGCCAATTCCGTATGTCGCCCGACGAGTGGACGAGAGCGAGCAGCATTTCGGGCTGCGAATTTGGTCAGCCCCGACTGTGGCGCTCCGAGAGCGAATGCTTCGACCTTGCCTTCGATCCCTTCGAGCAACTGCGGCTCGAGCGCATCGAATTGGAATGAGCGCCCTAATCGGTCCCTGGTCGCTCGGTCGATGACGATTGCGTCAGGCGGACATATGCGCTTCAGGCGAGCTGCGAGATTAATCGGATTCCCGGCCGCCCTCACCTGTTGCTTGTTTGGGACGACCACCATAAGGCCGGAGGCTATTGTCAACCGGAACCGGAGAATCCAGCCAGCCGGCAGGGGTAGCTTGAGCTTCTTTGCCTCCTGCATGATGGCGAAGGCAGCATGCGCGGCCCGGGCCACAGGTTCGGCCTCGTTGCCCAAACCGAACAGATACCATGCACCATCACCTTCCACATCGCCGTATTGGTAGCCACCATGGCTCTTCAGAAGCGCCGCGAACTTGGCGTGTATGGAGCTCTGGATTTCGAGCCACGATTCTGGATCACCGAGGAGATTCGACAAGGCGACCGACTCGACGAGGTCGTAATACAGGACCGTGAGTTGCTTGCGCTCACCGGCACCGACGAGTAACTGAATAGAATCAACAGCCACTTGCGAACTCATGGCAGGCGCTCTGAGCCGTGCTGAATTGCTACTTTGAACCTGCCACGTCCCGCCCGCAAGGGTGGCCAGTCCAAGAACCCGTCCAGCGGCTCACCGCCAGTTTTCTTCCTATTTCCCTAAAATGCCATTCTACCGGAGTATCGCCGGTTGGCCGCGGCGCCGGATCCACTCGGCAATCAAGACCAGGAGAAGCGTACCCATCATCATCAGGACGGCGAATGCGATCATCATCGGTAGTCGATGGGCGAAACGCAGTTGGCCGAGGAGATAGACGGGAAAGGTCGGATCATTTCCGGCGAGGAACAGGGCTAGAGCGACTTCATCGAGCGACACCGTGAATGCGACTAGCCAGGCGGACAGCATTGACGGGGCAATGAGCGGTAACACGACGTTGAAGATGACCCTCCCATATGGCGCACCAAGGTCCATGGCCGCTTCTTCAAGATCAGGATCGAAACCCGCCAGGCGAGCTGAGACGATCAAGATCACGTAAGGCAACGCCACCACACTGTGAGCGATAGCGACCGTCCACAGTGAACGATCAATGCCGGCAGCAAGAAACATCACCAATAGTGCGACGGCAAGAATGATGGCGGGTACGACCAGCGGAAGCATGGCTAGCGCGAACAGAAATTTGTCGCCGCGAAAGTTAAACCGCATATGGAGCAGCGCAATCGCGGTCCCCAACGCCGTAGCACCGCAACTGCTTACCGCCGCAACGATAATGCTGTTGCGCGCGCTGTGTAGCGCTTCGGGGTATTGGAATAGCTGTTCGTACCATTGCAGTGTTAGGCCCTGGAGTGGAAAGGACATTCCGGTCCCCGCATTGAAGGAGAACAGAAATAGGACCGCTAGCGGCAGGTACAGCAGCGCGATCACCCCGGCAAAATATCCGGTCAGCGGGAGGAAGCGCCCCCTTGCACTGGTGGCGGCCCGTCCTTGCGTCATCCGAACGGGCTTCAGATTGACGAGACGCGCGGCGAGGGCGACCAGCAAAAGTGTTACGACCAGCATTACCACGGAGAGTGCCGCGCCCCGCGGCCAATTGGCAGCCTTGGTGAAAAAATCTTGGATGATATTGCCGTACATTATGCCGCGACTTCCGCCCACCAGCAGCGGCGTTACGTATTCACCCACGGTCGGGATGAACACCATGAAAAAGGCTGCAAGTACGCCCGGTAAGCTGAGTGGGAAGGTGATTGTGCGGAAGCACCGCCAAGCGGAGGCGCCTAGATCAAGTGCCGCCTCAACCAATTCGGGCTCGATGCGTTGCAATGCGGCGGCAATAGGCAGAGCTGCGAATGGAATCCAGACGTAGATAAGCGTGATGACCACTGCACTGCGGCTATAGAGGAGACCGCCTATTGGCTCAGTGATGACCCCAAAATACAGGAGCAGCCAATTGACAGGTCCGTCCAAGCCCAGCAGAAATTTCCAGCTCATGACTCGCAGCAGGAAACTGGTCCAAAACGGAATAAGCAGTAGCAATAGGCAGAGCCCTGCGGCGCGCCCAGCCCGGAACACAAGAAAGTAGGCGACGGGATATGCCAAGGCGACTGCCGATACGGCCACGCCGAAAGCCATAGCGATCGAGATCCCCAAAAGTCGCCAGTAGCTGTCAACCGCGAATATCGCCTGGTACTGCTTTAGTGTTGGCGTCCATAGGCCAAACAGTTCGCCCTGCATGTCGGCGCGGAAGCTGAGCGCAAACGTGAGAATAAGTGGAACTATGAAAAACAGCCCGAGCCAGATATAGGGCGGCAAGGACAAGGCCCATAACGTTGCCCGTGGCTTAACCACAAGAAGCCTCTCGCTTGCTTCCGAATCGCCAAGAGGAAGATAGCGCTACGGTCTTCTGTCTTGCGATCTAGGGCGCGGCCTTAACCTGAGTCCACATATCAGTCCACTCGCCGCGCTGCTTTTCGGTAAGCTCTGGTGGAAACCTGGTCCGCTGCAACACGCTCGGATCGTCGAGGGAAAGCTCCTTGAGCGTTGGATTGGAACTGCTGCTCCAGACCTCTTGATTGGCGACCCCGTAGCTGAGTTCATCGATTACGTTATTGGCGGTCGCCGCGGAAAGCTTCTCGTCCAGAAACTTCAGCGCAAGATCATAGTTCTTTGTGCCCTTGCGGATGCCATAAACGCCGACCCAGGAGGTGCGACCTTCTTTTGGATTAGCGTACGCGACCTTTACCTCCGGCATTTCCTTCAGCGCGGCGTAAGCTGATGGCCAGGCGTAAGCCACCCAAACATCGCCATCGGCCATCTCTCGGACTAATTTCGACTCATCCTCCCAGTAATCGAGGGTTAGGTTCTTCTGTTTGATCCACTCTTCTCTGATATCTCGAAGCTGTTCGGGTGTGATATTGGTTTCGTCGTAGTTGTGAATGTAGGAAGAGACCTCCACGGCGGATTGCCCATCGTCGAACATGGAGATATGTCCACTGTACTGCGGATCGAGCAGCGCGCCCCAAGAGTCGATTGTGCCTTCTACTTTGTCGGTTCGATAGAGGATGGATGAGAACCCAACATCCCAGGGGATGAAATATTGCTTACCATTGAACCGGCCGATGGCCTTGAGGCTTTCGGGGATCTTGTCCCAGTTCGCGAGTTTGGTGACATCAATCTCTTCGACTAGTCCCTCATCAACGTAGCGCTTCAACCAACTCGTATACGGATGAATAATGTCGGCTTGATTGCCGGCTTTGATCGCGCCGTATATAGCTGCATCGGACGGCTGGATCTCGAAGCGCACCGTGACATCGGGATGCTTTTTCTTGAAGTCTATCCAGAAATCCTCTTCGTCGAAACCGGGCCAATCGAGCACAGTAAGTTGACCACCGGTCCCTGCGACCGCTGGATCGATGCCATACAACGCACTAGATGACACAGCGAGCACGAACAGTAGGACCGCGGCCGATAGACGAAATGCTGTTTTCATTTGACCCTCCACCGGGACGAAACTGCGATGTCTGTCCGCTGAGGCGCAGTGCTGCGCCAGGGATGAGGTGCGCGTATCTCTAGTTCCAATGTACTCCACCTGTTTTAGGATTGACAGGCTGGCCAAGCGGCTTGGGTAAACTCCACGCTTGGTTGTCCCCTCTGTAGCTCCGACCAAGGAGAAGAAAAGGGGTACAGAAGACCGGAAAACGGTAAACACCGAAGATCCGGCGCCTCACCGTCTCGTCCTCGGTTGCCGCCTCGATGACAAGATCTCCATCGGCGAAACTTGGAAGTTCTCTGCATAGCTGATGCGTGACAACGCCTGTGCCCCATGTAGACGATGGGCGCAGCGAGCACCGGGGAGACCTGTTCGCCTATCTGTCGAGTAGCAATGGGTGTAGCTCTTTCAAGACGCCGACCGCCCAGCGCGGATGGCGTTTGGCGCACATGCGCCCTTCGACATGGCCGTCGAAGCCTCTATATGATCTTGCAGTTTGGGCATCGTGCTCTTGACGCCTGGCAAAGACGGTCCAATTCCGAGCTGAAGCCAGGCCGAGTTTTCCAATTCGCGCCGCTGCCGGCCCGATTTCGGACTTGGCGCAAAGTCGTGTATTCAAGCCTGACTATCACAAGAAATTCTTGGACGAAGGCGATGAGTGGGCGCGACACGAGCATCATTCCAAGCGCGTTGGCGTGGCTCGCCGAAGGGCGGCGCGTGGCGCTTGCCACGGTCATGCAGACTTGGGGCTCGGCACCGCAACCCGTCGGCAGCCAGCTCGCCGTCGACGGACAGGGCAATTTCCTGGGCTCGGTTTCGGGCGGGTGCGTCGAAGCTGAAGTGATCGCCGAGGCCGCAGAGGTGCTGCTGTCGGCCAAGCCAAAGATCCTCCAATTCGGCGTGGCGGATACCACCGCCTGGAAGATCGGACTTGCCTGCGGTGGCACCATCCGCATCCTGCTCGAGCCGTTGAGCAAGGAAGACGGCGAGGGGGCGGGAGTCCTGTGCCGGCTCGCGAGCGACATCGAGGCGCGGCGCAAGGTTGCGCTCGTGACCGAGCCTGACACCGGCCGCCAACGCCTCGCTTGCGCGCCCGATGATCTCGGACCGGGTTTGGCGCCAGCCCTGGAAGAGGCTTTCCGGCACAATCGAAGCATCACCGTGCAACAAAGCGGCGGCGAAATGCTCATCAATGTGTTCAGCCCGACCGTTCGCCTCATCGTCATCGGCGCCGTGCATGTCGCGCAGGCGCTTGTCCCGATGGTGCGGGCGCTCGGGTATAACATTTTAATTGTGGATCCGCGCGCTGCCTTCGCCACGCAAGAGCGCTTCGGCGATGTTAGGATCGTGCAGGATTGGCCTGACGAGGCGCTGCCTGCTGTTGGCCTTGATGCCGCGACCGCGGTCGCGGTGCTGAGCCATGACGCCAAGATTGACGACGCGGCCCTCATTGCCGCGCTAGCCTCCGACGCCTTCTATATCGGGGCGCTGGGGAGCAAGAGGACCCATGCCGCCCGGGTGGGACGATTGAAAGCCGCCGGTCTCGCCGACGCCGACATCGCCCGCATTCATGCTCCGATCGGGCTCGATATCGGGGCGCAAGGGGCAGCCGAGATCGCGCTCTCCATCGTTGCCGAGATCGCCGCAGTTCATCGCAGCAAGGAGGGAGCGCCTTGATCGGCGCCCGCGGGAGCCTAAGGATCGCCGGTATCGTGCTCGCCGCCGGCCGCTCCTCGCGCATGGCGCCGCGCAACAAGCTGTTGGCGCCGATCGGCGGCGAACCGATGGTCCGCCGCGTCGCTGCCATTGCCCTTGCCGGCGGCGCCAAGCCCGTCATCGTGGTGACCGGCCATGAGGCTCAAGCTGTCGGCGCCGCGCTGCACGGACTGGACGTGACCGCGATCCTCAATCCTGAATACGCCGAAGGTCTGAGCACGTCGCTACGCGCGGGTCTCAAGGCGTTGCCGCGGGGAATTGACGGCGCGTTGATCTTGCTTGCAGACATGCCGGAGATCGACGTGCCGGTGCTGCACGCTCTGATGACGGCCTTCACCAGAGCCGACGCCATCTGCGTGCCGGTACACCATCGCCGACGGGGCAATCCGATGCTGTGGGGCAGCCGCTACTTCGCCGAGATGATGGGGCTCACCGGCGATTCGGGCGCCAAGTCGCTCGTGGCCCGGCACAAGGATCGACTCGTCGAAGTCGAGGTCGCGACCGGCGGCATCTTCGAAGATGTTGACGCGCCCGCCGATCTTGCCCGCCTCAATCCCTGACCCGCGCCACAATCGATCGGCCGCAGCCGGCTAGGCGATGTCGTCGTAGCCCAACGCGATGAGCTGGTCGACCACGCCGCCATGATCGTCGAGTACGCCCTCGTTCCAGCTTGGGGCAGCGAGATTCGCGAGCGTGAGATCCTCCGCCTGAACGTTCTCGACGACATAGGTGTGACCACCGTTGCCGACGACCTCGATGAGGAGGTCTCCGTTCGCTTCCGAGATGTGAACGCCTTTCGCCGACAGCGCGCCGAAATCAAGCACGTCCTCGGATGGCGAGAAGCCCGACACGATCTCTTGGGCGCCCCAGTTCCACGTCACGTGGACGGTTTCGGACGTTCCGTTGCCCGGAGCAGGATCTGATGCCACGCCACCAGGATCGGATGGAGTATCACCGGAGCCATCCTGGCCGGTCGCAACGTCCTGGCCGACCTGGGCCAGGATCTCCTGCGCCGCGCTGCTGTCCTTGATGGCGAAATTGGCGTCACTCAGCTCTGACAGGGAGACCCCTTGCAGCGTCGTGGTCTGGTTGTTGGAGGGCACGGCAAACACGACGTTGCCGTTGCTCTCATAGACGTCGATGCGGTCGGCGTCGAACCAGCCGATGTAGATGGTGTCGGTCGACGGATCGAAATCCGAGACCACGGCGTTGGTGCCCCAGTGCCAGTCGATGGCGACCGTCGCCGTCGACGCGGTGACATCCGCCG
>Ga0307442_1000489_pt1:5000-19168 | contig 19168 bp, 15 predicted proteins | sample SalMarWE160430MG_FD_202143 | JGI IMG/M metagenome (GOLD analysis project Ga0307442, IMG submission 202143) | Salt marsh sediment microbial communities from the Plum Island Ecosystem LTER, Massachusetts, United States - WE1604-30 | ecosystem: Environmental > Aquatic > Marine >...
TCGTGGTGGCATGTGTAGCATAGGTGGGAGGCTTTGAGCCGGGGGCGCCAGTTCCCGGGGAGCCATCGTTGAAATACCACCCTTGTGATCATGGATATCTAACCGCGGCCCGTCATCCGGGTCCGGGACAGTGCATGGTGGGTAGTTTGACTGGGGCGGTCGCCTCCCAAAAAGTAACGGAGGCGCGCGAAGGTGGGCTCAAGCTGGTCGGAAATCAGCTGACGAGTGCAAAGGCATAAGCCTGCCTGACTGCGAGACTGACAAGTCGAGCAGAGACGAAAGTCGGCCTTAGTGATCCGGTGGTCCCGCGTGGAAGGGCCATCGCTCAACGGATAAAAGGTACTCCGGGGATAACAGGCTGATGATGCCCAAGAGTCCATATCGACGGCATCGTTTGGCACCTCGATGTCGGCTCATCACATCCTGGGGCTGGAGCAGGTCCCAAGGGTTCGGCTGTTCGCCGATTAAAGTGGTACGTGAGCTGGGTTTAGAACGTCGTGAGACAGTTCGGTCCCTATCTGCCGTGGGTGTAGGAGAATTGAGAGGATCTGTCCCTAGTACGAGAGGACCGGGATGGACGCACCTCTGGTGGACCTGTTGTCGCGCCAGCGGCACAGCAGGGTAGCTAAGTGCGGACGGGATAACCGCTGAAGGCATCTAAGCGGGAAGCCTCCCTCGAAACTAGTTCTCCCTTGAGAGCCGTGGAAGACCACCACGTTGATAGGCTGGGTGTGGAAGCGCAGCAATGCGTGAAGCTAACCAGTACTAATAGCTCGATCGGCTTGATTGCTTTCATTGTCAGTGCCCATTCTTGATGCGCTATCGCGCTTCGCGCTACTTGAGCGCAAGCAGAGGGCAGCGCAAACGGATGAGCATGTTGAGACCAGATTTGAAACCGCCCTTCGCTGGCCTGGTGATTTTGGCGGAGTGTCCACACCCGATCCCATCCCGAACTCGGCCGTGAAAAGCTCCAGCGCCGATGGTACTAAGTCTCAAGACTTGGGAGAGTAGGTCGTCGCCAGGCTTGCCAAGGGCGGTTTCAATCTTCTTCGCGCTACCGGCCTCTGGCCTGCTTGAGCGCAAGAAGTATGTCGCGCCGCCTGCGTTAATCGCGTTTGCGTGTCGCGACAGACGGGCTGCCAGAGCCCTCATCGAGAATGCGCGCTGAAGAAGCGCGTTCCCCTCTTCCGATAGTCGGTTTCACGCGCTCAAGTCGCGCGTCTTTCAAAGCCACGAAGCAAAGAACCGCCGTGAGATTCGTCTCGCGGCGGTTTTTTCGTTTTGGGCCGGCGCTAATCGGTTCCAGCCGCGCTTGAGTGCGGCCTATCGCCTTTGGAGCATTGCGATGCGGGACGCCCGCGGCCATAGTCCGCGCACATCCATCGCAAACAGCAGGGGGACAGACACGCAAATGGCCGATCGCATTGTCTTGAGAGTGGGCGAGAGCCTCGTCGCCGGCGGACCGCCGGGCACGGCCGCGGAACCGGAAGTGGCGATCGGCGAGATGGACGGGCCTTTCGGCTCAGCGTTCGCGAATCTGCTCGGCGACCAGGTCAAAGGTCACTCACGCGTGCTGGCGCTGCTCAACACCGACGTCATGGTGCGGCCGCCGACCCTGTGCGTCAGCAAGGTCACCGTCAAGGACACCCGCTACACCAATATCCTCATGGGCACCGTGCAATATGCGACCGCCATGGGTGTGCTCGACAGCGTGCGCGCGGGCGACATCCCCAAGGACAAGGTGGATGCGCTCGGCGTCATCGTCTCGGTGTGGCTCAATCCCGGCATCGTCGACGTCAAGGATCTCGACCATCAAGTCCTGTTCGACATCCATCGGAAGGCGACGGCGCTGGCGATCCATAAGGCAATGACGTTCCAGCCCTCGATCGACTGGCTGCTCGAGAACCAGGACAAGGTCGTGCACAAATATTTCGAGAAGGGCCTGAAAGGCGAGGGCTAGCGCCCGGCGGCCTCGTCCTCGCAGGCAAGCGAGGTCCCGCCGAAGCCAGCCGATACGGTCGCGCAGCCGGCGGCGGCGGGCTGTGAGGTCGAGGCCAAGCTATAGAGCTTTTGCAGGACCCCGCCTTCCGGCGCCGCTGTGTCGGCGGCCGTCACTGCGGAACTTCCGGTGGCGGGGCTCGCGGCGGAGGCAGTGATGACGGCCGGCGCCTTGCTGGCGATGGCCTGCTCGCGGAAGAGCCGGTGCTTCTTGAGATAGAAGGCATTGCCACCGGCGACTGCCACGTATTGGGCCGGGTAGGGGTTCTGGAAACTCGCCATGTGGAAATGCATGGCCTTGCCGACCGGCGCGTAGCGCTCGCCTCTGAGGACGGCGTCGGCGGCCTGCTGGGCCGGCTGGGCCTGCCGCGGATCGAGAGGTCGCGTCATGACGCCGGGGGCAAACTGGTGGTCCTGGCTCACCACCCCGCAGATCGTATTGGGGAAGCGGCGCGAGTCGACGCGGTTCATGACTACGGTGCCCACCGCCATGAGCCCGTCACGGCTCGACCGGTTGGACTCGAAATACATCGCGCGGACGAGGCAATCCCGTTCGGCCGCCTTGCCCGTGTAGGCGGCGGTCTCCGGCTGCTCGGTGGAGGGGCCGAGGCAGCCGCTTAGCGCCGGCGCAAGCGCCACCGCGCAAGATGCAGTTAGGAAGCCCCTCAGCCTGGTCCGCCTCATGTCCCCTCGTCGGCGAAACGCGCTTTCTCTTGATACGGGAAAGCTAGAGCAGATTTAGGGCATCGCCCCTATCTCTGTCAGTCGGCAAATTTGCGCTTCCCGCCTTAATTCTGTCTAAGCTTCCGGCATGCCCAAAAGGAGCGCCGGCATTCTGATGTATCGGGGGGCCGGGCCGGCGCTCGACATGCTCCTCGTGCATCCGGGCGGGCCCTTCTGGGCCAGGAAGGACGACGGCGCCTGGTCGATCCCCAAGGGCGAGTATGAGGCGGACGAGAATCCGATGCGGGCCGCCATCCGGGAATTCGAGGAGGAGCTCGGCAGCGCGCCGCCTGGAAGCGGCCATCGCGATCTCGGGGAGATCGTCCAGCCGAGCGGCAAGCGGCTCATCGCCTTCGCTATCGAAGGCGATTTCGATCCGGCGACGCTCACGTCCAACCTCTTCGAGATGGAGTGGCCGCCGAAAAGCGGGCGCCTCCAATCGTTTCCGGAAGTGGACCGCGCGGCGTGGTTCGGCGTGGAGGATGCCCGCAGGAAGATCTTGCCAGGGCAGGCACCATTCATCGACCGGCTCATCGACTGTCTTCGGGCCGGCAGCTGACCCTCGCAAATGTGCCTATAGAGTAGGCACTTCAAATTTCTGCTTCGGCTCGTGCACAACTCTATTCCGGGCAGCGCGCTTCCTTGCAATACTTGAAGCCGTGACTTTTGGGGGCAGGGTGGCCGGCCGATCTTCCGCGATGGACAATCTCTTCGCTTTTCCGTCGCGCAATCTGATCCGCGTTACGCTGTTCATGTTGGTCGTGTCGGCTTTGGCCACGGCCGGCTACATGGAGGCCGGATGGAACATCCAAGACTCGCTCTACATGGTGACGCTTACCGTGTTCACCGTGGGCTACGGCGAAGTCCATCCGATCGACACGCCATATCTTCATGCGCTGACCATGGCGACCATGGTGTTCGGCTGCACGGGCATCATCTTCTTCACCGGCGCGCTCGTTCAGTTCTTCACCTTGAGTCCGCTGCAGCAGATCCTGGGCGTCCGGCGCGTGCACACCGAAATCGATAAACTTGCCGGCCACGTCATCATCTGCGGATTTGGCCGGATCGGCGTGGCGCTTGCCAAAGCCCTCAAAGATGGGGGCGCCGCATTCGTCGTTTTGGAACAGGACGAGAGGCGGATGGCGGAAGCACGGGATGCAGGCTTTCTTTGCCTCCAGGCGGATGCCACAAGCGAGGAGGCGCTGCAGGACGCGGGCATCGACCGCGCCCGCATCCTGGCGACCGTGCTTCCCAACGACGCAGCCAACGTCTTCATCACCTTGAGCGCGCGCAATCTCAATTCCTCTATCGAGATCATCGCCAGGGGTGACGCCGTCTCGACGGAGCGCAAGCTGCTGCACGCAGGGGCTGACAGGGTGGTATTGCCCACCCATATCGGCGCCGAGCGCATCGCCGAGATCATCCTGTTTCCCGAGACCTCGCGATTCATCCGGGACTCCGACCGCATGCAGGAGCTCGAGCGGACCTTGCGGAATCTGGGGCTCGCCATCGAGGTCGTGGTGGTTCCGGAAAGCGGGGCCCTCACGGGTCTGACGATCGAGGACATAGAGATGCGGGCGCGCGGCGCCTTTTTCGTCGTGCAGCTGAACCCACGCGACCGAGATCCCATCACCGCGCCGGACAAGGAGCTGCGTGTCGAGGCGGGAGACGGTCTGGTGGTCGTCGGGCGCAGTGGCCAGTCAATCAGCGCCATGTTCGCCGTGCCGCGGGAGCGCATACGCGCCGGACGCATGACGTATTGAGGGGCGTGTGCTCAGCACCCTCTCGACCCGCTCTGGTTGCAGGGGTCCACACCTTTCCTCCGGCGCCGCCCCGCGTTAGCATGGCCTCTCGTCCAATTCGGACGCGGCATGTGGGGGGAAGCCCATTCAACGAAAGGCAAAAGAAGTGCTGGGAGGCCCCTTTCGGCCTCCACGTTTGCGCCACGGAATCATGTGCTTCTTGCCGACGGGGACCCGTGCCGCGCGATCGGCAGAAATCCGGAACTTTGCTGACACATGACTTTTGACACGTTTCATCGTCGGCCGAAGCCTTGCGTTGCGGCACGCGGCCTGGCGCTCGTGGGCGCGGCCGTCGCGCTTGTCGGCTGGGGCTGTTCGACTTCGTCCTACGCCGACCCGCTCAATCCCTATCGGGTGTTCACCGATAGCGGACCGGTCACGCAGGCGGAAAAGGACCGCCGCCAAGCGGAACGCGATGCGCTCTACGACCGGCTCAGCCCCCGATACCGGATGGATGTGCCGTTCGTGAGCGAGGCGGCCATTGCCGGGCTCGAGCAGGCCATCGACCGCTACCGGCAGATCGTTGCCGCCGGCGGCTGGCCGAGCGTGCCCGGCGACGTGACGCTGCGCCCCGGCGACTCCGGCGTGGAGATCGCCACGATCCGGAAACATCTCATGATCGAGGGCGACTTGCCGCCGGGCTCGGGCTCGAACGGAAAGTTCGACAGCGAGTTCCGGGATGGCCTCGCCCGGTTCCAGATTCGCAACGGCCTCTCCGTGACCGGCTTTGTCGATCGGCGCACGCTGAAGGCGCTCAACGTTTCCGCGGCCGAGCGCCTGCAGCAACTCCAGACCAACGTGCCGCGAATTCAGCGGTTGATGAAGATCAACAAGGCGCCACGCTATGTGCTGGTCAATGTCCCGGCCTACACGGCACAAGCCGTAAAGAACGGTCAGCTCGCGCTCGACAGCGCGGTGGTGGTTGGCAAACCCTCGCGCGCTACGCCGCAAGTGGATGCACGGATCGTGGAAGTGAATTTCTACCCGACCTGGAGCGTGCCCGACAGTATTGCGCGCAAGGATCTGATCCCCGCCATCCGCAAGGATCCTTCGTATTTCTACGAGGAGAAGTTCAGCGTGATGCAGAGCTGGGGCTCGTCGCCCCTCGATCCGTCCGCGGTCGATTGGAACTCGCCGCAAGTGGTGAGCTACAAGTTCCGCCAGGATCCGGGCCCGCAAAATGCGCTCGGTGTCGTGCGCATCAACATGCCGAACAAGTACTCGGTCTATATGCACGACACGCCGCTGAAGCGGCTGTTCAATCAAAGCGCGCGCGCCTTCAGCTCAGGCTGCGTCCGGGTCGAGAGCGTGTTCCAGCTGGTGGCGTGGCTTCTGAGTGATCAAGGATGGACGCTGGCCAAGGTCCAGTCCCAGATCGATAGCGGCAAGTCGCTCAATGTGAAGCTGAAGCGATCGGTGCCGGTGCACTTCGTCTATTTGACGGCCTTCGCCAACGCGAATGGCGTGGCTCAGTTCCGGCCGGACATCTACGGCCGCGACGCTTCCGACAACGGCTTCGACGACCAGCAGGACGCCTTGGTCGTCTCCGAAAGCCGCGCCGTCACTCCGTAAGAATCCTCAAAATCCGCCAAACTTTCCATGAGTTGCCGCGCCCGGTGGGTAGTGGCGACCGAGCGCCGCACGTGACACCAGGGCGCAAGACGAAAGAGGCGCGCCGCCATAAACAGGGAGTAGTTGGTTTTGCGGCAAAGGATCGAAACGGTGAGAACACCCTATCGTGAGGAGGCAATGGTTCGGCTGTCCAGGCCACGCTGGATCGAGATCGGTGTGGCTCTTGTACTCACCTTGGCGGCGCTCCTATTCGTCGTCTGGAAGGTGTGGGCAGCGGAACCGGGCGGAGTCGGCATGACGATGGCGCCGTCCGGCGACCACGCTTACGCCCTTTACACCGGCCACTAGGTCAATGGGTTGGCGTCGGTGGGCCCTTATATCCGGCTAGACGGCAGAAATAGACGGTCCGCGCCTCGTCCTTGACGAGCGGGATGCGTACTGGATCGAACTCGGTGACCTCGCTGAAGCTTTGCGTGAGGTTTTCTCGGCACGGCCTGAACGAGGCAAACAGGATCGGTTCCTCCGTGCTCGCCGTGAAGGGACGCGTCATCTCGAAGTGATTGTGAGGCGTGTCGCCGAGCGGCCAGACGTAGAGCGGGACGTCGGAATCGCGCAGGTAGTACAGCATCTCCGCGGCCATATCGCGCGTATGGACGAGGAGGGAGCCGTAGTGGTCCTCCGCCAGCCTCTTGCGAACCTCGCTTGCCACCTCTTTCCAGCCGAGAGTCTGATTCAGGAACTTGAGCTGCTCGAACACCGGCCAGTCCCGCGCGAAGGCTGGCGCTGCGGCGATCATCACGGCAACAATGAGATGCAGGCCGAGCGAGACAGCAAAGAGGACGCGCCGGTTGAGCTCGAGCATGACCGCGGTGACGAAGATCGTGGCCGCCGGATAAGCGGTGGCCGACCAGTTGCCATTGGCGCGCGAGAGCAGAGCTTGAACCAAGAGAAGCGCGAGTACCGGCAGCGAGAAGGAGAGCAGAAGAATCTTGCGCGGGTCGCGCGGCGCGCGGATCTCGCGGTAGCCCGCGCGCAACAGCACGACGAGCAGGATCGGGCCGAACACGCCGAACTGAGCAATCACGTAGGAGAGCAGGCTAATCGGGTGAACGTAAGGATCTTTCCAGCTGATATTGTCGCCGGTGTGCTTTGCGGTGGGGAAGTCGTTCTGGGCGTTCCATACGATGTTGGGCGAGAACAGCGCGAGCGCGACAAGCACGGCGACAATCCCGCGGCCACCCTTCAGAGCTTCGCGCGCATCGCGTGAGACCGCGGCGTGGCACAAGGCGCATAGAACGGCGTAGATCATCGCTTGCTTGGCGAGGAGACCGATGCCGATGGCGACCCCCAGCAGAATGGCGAAGCCCATGCTTTTGCGCTTCACCAGCATCACCCAGAAATAGAGCATGACCGTCCACATCAAGATCAGTGGCACGTCGGTGGTGATGAGCTGCGACGAATAGGAAGTGCCGGGCACGGTGTCGAAGACGATCGCCGACCAGAAGCCGATGCGCGTGTCGTAGAGCGCGCGGCCGGTGGCGAAGATCACCAGCGAAGCGACCGTATAGAGAACCGGCGAGGCGGAGCGGATGCACGCTTCGGACTGTCCGCAGATGTCGCCCGTCGCGCGGATGATCCAGGCGATCAGAGGGGGCTTGGAGAAATAGCCGAAGGCCAGGTCGCGCGACCACGTCCAGTACTGGGCCTCGTCCGTGACGAAGTCGATGGCCGAGGCGTGGACGGCGATGAGCCGCATGGCGAGAATGGCCCCGAGACAGGCGGCAAGCGCCAGGATATAGCGGGTGTCGGAAACCGCGGGCGAACCGGGTTGGGCCGTGCTAACCTGTTGGGAAGTGGGCAGAACTGGGCCGGTGGACATCTCGGTTTCTTAGGGAAAAGCGGCCCTTTGCGGCGCCTTCGGAGCCGCTTGTTTGCCACGGTTTGTTGTCATAGACGTGTGTCATCCACACCTTAATGGGCCCGTCAAGAGAGGGCGTCACATTCGGGGCTTCGGAGACTAGGATCATTGTCAAAGCGTGTCCCCATACGCCTGTCTGTTGTCATTCCAGCCTTTAACGAGGAGGGCAATATCGGGCCTCTGGTCGAGGAGACGTTCGCCGCCGTGCCTGAAACGGCGCTTGGCGAGGTGATCGTGGTCGATGACGCCAGCGACGACCAGACGGGGCCGGAGACCAAGGCGCTCATCCGAAAATACAAGATCCTGCGCTATGTCCGGCACGCGCAGCGCGCCGGGCAGAGCGCAGCCTTGAGGAGCGGGGTCTTGGCCGCCCGATTCCCGGTGATTGCCACCATGGACGGCGACGGCCAGAACGATCCCAACGACATCATGAGACTTTTTGACCGCCTCGGCACGCCGGGCGAGGAGCCGGCGCTGGTTGGAGGTTTGCGGGCGAAGCGCAAGGATACCGGATCGAAGAGGCTGGCGTCCCGCTCCGCCAACTGGATCCGGGACAAAGTCCTTGCCGATGGCTGTCCCGATACGGGTTGCGGAATCAAGGTCTACCACCGGGACGCCTATCTGAAGCTCCCCTTCTTCACCAGCATGCACCGCTACTTGCCGGCCTTTTTCATCACCTACGGTCACGAAGTCGCCTACGAGCCCGTGAATGATCGGCCACGCCTGAGGGGGACTTCCAAATACACAAATCTTGGCCGGGCGCTGATCGGGCTTTACGATCTGGTGGGGGTCAGCTGGCTCCGGAAGCGGACGCAGATCCCGCCCTTGGCGGAAGACGTAATTGGCACGAATGCGCAAGTCTCACCGGATGTCGAAGCCCGGAGCTTGCGCGAAATGCAGGTTTAAAGCAGTCAGCGTGAGGGGGTGAAGGTATGAGTTGGGGAGGTCTCGTCCATTGGTGGGAAACAACGCCCACGATCGAGCTCGTGTGGCTCACTGTCGGCCTCGTGGCGCAACTCATGTTCTCGATGCGCTTTCTCATCCAGTGGATCGCCACGGAGCGTGCGCGGGCCAGCATCATCCCGGAGACGTTTTGGTATTTCAGCTTCTTCGGCGGCATCCTTCTGCTCGCCTACGCGATATACAGGCTCGACCCGGTGTTCATCCTTGGCCAGGCCACTGGGCTCATCATATACTCGCGGAACATTTACTTCATTTGGCTCGGAAAACGACTGCCCGACACAGCTCGGGTGGCGTAGCGGGGATCGGGGCCTCCAGGAAGTCAGACTTCGGGGGGAGACTCGGTCGTGCGGTTTCGGTACTTCACGCTCTGCGAGCGGGGCGTACTCGTGGTTTCGCTGCTCGCTGTCGGGTTCCTTCTTCTGGACCCGTTCATGTTGGAGCGTGCGCGGACGCTTTCGCCGCACACGCGGGCCTTCTTCGGCGCGATCACCGATGTCGGCCGCTCCAACTGGATGTTGATCCCCACGGCTGCGGTCATCGCCTTCGCCATCGTGCTTCGGCGGAATCATTTGGGCTTTCGGAACTCGGCAGGCTATGGGCTGATCATCAGCACCGCCGGGTATGTGTTCGTCAGCGTCGCCGGCGCCGGGCTGGTCGCCACCCTCTTGAAGAACATCTTGGGCAGGGCACGGCCCAAACTCTATGACGTGGTAGGTCACTTCGATTTCCATTTCTTCTCCTTCAACTCTGACTACGTCTCTATCCCTTCGGGCCACGCCACCAGCATCTTTGCCTTCGCCACGGTGATTGCCATCCTGTGGCCGCGGGGCCGGCTGTTGCTCTACACGCTGGCGACGTGGATCGCGGCGAGCCGCGATTCGTCGGCGCCCACTACTTCACGGACGCGGTGCTCGGCGCCGTTTTGGGCATCGCCTTCCCATATTTCGTGCGCGACCGGTTCGCGGCCCGGAGATGGTTGTTCGAATACGCGCCGGATGGGGGCTACCGGCTTCGCGGGCCCCGGACACAGGCCTGGCTCGGCTGGCCGGAGCCGATCCGGACGTCTCACGACCCCGCGGCGCGCCGAAACACCGCGCGGCGGCAACGGCCTTGGGCAGAGCGGCTGCGCGGCGCTTGAACGGCCGCATCCGGGCCTTACGCTTTACAAACCTTGGGAAAATCCCCATATACAAGGCAGAGGCGCGGGGCCCTGGAGCCCATGGACGTCGCGCTTCACATCTTCCTCGAACCTGCTATAGGTTCCCCCCTTTCGCGGCCGGCCGCTCAAAGCCAATCCGCTGCGGAGGGTCTTGGCCACATCTCTCGAAGGCCAGTGAATTGACGCGGGGTGGAGCAGCCCGGTAGCTCGTCAGGCTCATAACCTGAAGGTCGTAGGTTCAAATCCTACCCCCGCAACCAACGTTACTTGCACCCCCGCTCCTTTGGAGCGGGGGTGTTTGTTTGCAAGGCTGAGGAGGGCTGCCAGCTCACCGTAAAGCTCGACCTGGAGCTTCCCATTTTTCGGCACGAGCCGGATCTCTTCAATCAGTTCGCGGAGGCATTCCGCGGCCTCCAGGCGGGTATTCTCCTCGTTGAGGGCCTCGGCCAGGTTCACGACTTTTTGGCGGTAGCGTTCGGCGAGGTTCGGGTGAAGGCGCGGCAGGGGAGGTGGTGCTGCTTCAAGCTGAGCGCGGAGTTCGACGCGCCGAGCTTCCAGGGCGATCATCTCGTCCTTTACAGCGGCGCCCGGGACACCTGATTTGATGGCATCCATAAGCTTGCGAATGTCCCGCTGGGCTTTCTCGAGATCGCGTATTGCGCGGTCGCGGCCTTGATCTTGTTCCGCTCTCTGCTGATCCCTGGCATATCGGGCGCCAATCACCCCAAACGCGCTTGGCTTCCGTGCCGCTCGCAATCGCTAGAAGAGCAGGAATGCCACTCCGAACAAAATCACAATGAGCCCAAAATAGGAGAGCGGAAAAATCCATCGGCAAAGGTGATCGACACGATGCGAGATGTCGTGCCTTCCATGCTTATCAAGCCCACCCACCACAAGGTTGACGATGACAGTTCCGACCATCAGTAGGAAGCTGACATTCAAAAAGCCGTTTATCCACGTCGGGTAGGCAATCCGGGGCAATATATCGTTCATCACGACTTGGTACGCCACGGCGGTTAGAATCCCAATGAATGAGACGCTGATACGATCGCCCAGCGAGGCCCGGTCCATCCAAAACACCGAGAAAGAGAGCAATACGATTACGACGAGAGGGATAATGACCAAGCGGCTCACGTAAAAAGGCTTTCGTTGCACGTCGATGCTCGCGACAAACGCGGACTCGACATCCCGACCGCCTGCAAAGGATGCGGCGTGATTCCGAGTAGACATGCTGATTCCGGTGATGGTCCATTGAGGTACCCACACTCTTCCCGCCGACACAGGGGCCTGTGAGTCCACCTCCAGCACGACCTCGCTATCGTCGAAACCAAGCACTTCGAAAACAGCCTCCAACCGTTGTTTGTCGAAGGGGTAACGCCTCAAGTTGAATTCCGTCTTGGCAACGGCGGTTAACTTCATCACCAGGGTCTGGGTGCCGTCCGGCTGCACTCGGAGCACGACCCCTTGTTGTTCGATTGAATCGGAACTGTTGACGAGAACAACTTGAGGAAACCAGCTCGGAGAGAGCTCGTTGAACTGATAGTCGCCCTGGTAAATTTTTTCGCCTACCCCAACCGCCGCAGGATCGAAGGCTTGTCTTTTGTCATGCCACCTGAGCGTAAGAACGCCTGTGAACTCGAAAGTCTCGTCCTCTTCGCTGATTTCGTCGATGTCGTGAAACTCGAAGCTGGCCCGAACCACTACGGGGCCGTCCTCCTTCGGAGGACCCAGGACAAAGGCCGCGCTCGGTGCCGCTTGAGGGAGGACGTTCGTAGGCTCGGCGGCGGGCTGCGCGACAGCGATCCCTAGGCCACATATAGAAACCACCGTTAGGGCCACGGCGAGTGAAACGAGATCATTCATTCTTCGTCACTTCTTTCTTGGACGGCGGGGGGATTCCTGAGACGAGCAAGTCGGAGCGACATCGCACGCGGACTGCCGCCAATCGCCTAAAGCAAGTCCAAATGTGCCCGGAGCGGGTCCTGCCAACGATCTCGTAGATCCCGTAGGCGTTGAGCCACTGTAACTCTCTCTGGTGGAAGCTCTGAGGCTACACTAGGGGCATGCCCAATCGAAAGACGCAAAAGGCTTTGCTTTTGGGCAGGAAATCATGAGGAGGGCATCGCCGGAGACGAACGATGGGGTCGACCTTCGAGCGTTACCAGCCTCGCCAGCAGGGTTGCTGGATAGAGTTGCCCCAACATCGACTCCACGTTGGTCAGGCTGCGCGCGATGGGATGAAGGGCGGCGATGTTGCCTGCGTCCGTGCAGTCAGCGTGGCAAGCTGAAATAAATCATGGAGGTCGCGTGGTCAGACGTGTCCTTTACGGATTCAGCACGAAGTCCACGTCCCTGGCCACTCGGCATCACAACAAGGATTCCGCAAGATCGTTGAGGTCGCCTATCGCAAAAAAAGAACGGGGCGCACGCACTGTCTTCCCTCAACACGACGCGACCAACATAGGACCCCCGCTTGGCGGGGATCCTATGTTGGCCCGAGTTGGGCCAGAACGCTATTCAAGAGCTTCCGAACCCAGTTCCAGGCATTTCAAAGCCCTTAGTAGGGGTAGCAAGGTGGGTAGGGATAGTACCCGCAAGCCGGCCGGCCGTAGTAGGGCGGCGGCGCGTAGTACGATGCTGCCGCGGCTGCAGCGGCCCCCGCTGCTACTGCCGCACCTGCGGCGGCTGCTCCATACCAAGCCCCGCGCACAGCGGTGCGGCGTGCAACACCAGCAAACGACAGCGGCGTACGCGGCAAACCGATGATGTCGATGAAAACGGCTGCGGGACCTTCTGCCCCTGCCAGATCCCCCTCCAGAACTTGCACGGCGAAGGTCAATCGATCGCCCTCCAGCTTGGGCGACTTCAGAACCACCACAGCATCGCTGACCTTCGAACCATCCTTGTTGAACACCGAAACCGTCGCATTGGGAGGATTCTTGGCGAAGCTGTCACTGCCATCGCTGGTCGGTGTCCATTCCTCCAGAAGGTGCGTCGTCAGAGCATGGCCCGCTGCCCTCACCGGGCGGTCGGCGAAAACGATGGAGTTGGCCGCAACGCCGTTCAGCGTGAGCGTGTCGCCTTGGAGACTGGCTCCTTGAGCATTCAACACAATCAGAGACGGGACCATCTCAGTCTTGGCCGCGCCTATGGCCTTTTCTGCCGGTTTGCTAATCGCGTCTTGAGCGAGCGCCACTCTGGGCCCAACGAACAAACCGGCCACCAACAAACTTAGGCAACAGACGCGAGTCACGGACGACACAACCGCCATAGGATCATTCCTTCCATCAAAAAAGGGGGCATTCGGAAACCTGAAACGAAGCGCCCGCGTGACAAAATCGGCCCAATCTTCTGAACTAACTGGCCCTTCGGTACGTGATTTATAATGCCTTACAAAGCTACTCGTCCTGCCATTTGGCGCCAAAAAGGGGGGGGTCGGCTGTTCTACATGTTGTCTTGTCTGCTTCTTACCCCCAGGAGCCGTTCTTCTATGGGCCTGATCAATAGGGAGGGTAGGTGGCATATCGCCGGGGCGACATGCCGGTCAGCGCGTGAAAGCGCGCGTGAAATGAGCCTGATCGGAATAGCCAACCACGAATGCTATTTCCGTTGCCGTATGTTCACCGGCCAGCACCAGTCGGATGGCTGCAGATCGACGGATGTCGTCTACAAGTCCATTGAACGAAAGACCACGATCCCTCAAGCGCCGCTGTAGGGTTCTGACGCTCATTCGGAACTGTGCCGCAACGGAGGCGACGGTAACGCGCCCATGTGGAAGCACTTCCTTGAGCATCTCCTAGGGGGCGTGGCTCTTTCGTGATTTTGCCCAGCCGGTAAGTGAGTGTCCCATTCGCGGCTGGCAAGTCCCCTCGCTTGAAGGCAAAGCACCGTCTTCGGAGGACGCTGGGGCTCTCCCGTAACATACCTGCTCCATATTTGGCGCCAAATGGCAAGATTCGCGGTACTTGGTCGGACTACGCTCCCACCACTCCCCCACTTCCCCAACCAGAGAGAAACAATATGAGAACGTTGG